>VOFC01005894.1_pt1 | contig 21071 bp, 27 predicted proteins | sample 5384161 | NCBI WGS metagenome assembly VOFC01 (sample SAMN12384722, study PRJNA508395) | human gut metagenome | isolation source: healthy gut B | host: Homo sapiens
TGGGAACAGGAATACTTCCTAGTCGACGAAGGACTGTATGCCGCACGTCCCGACCTGTTGCTGACAGGCCGTGCGCTGATGGGACACGAAAGTTCGAAGAACCAACAGTTGGAGGATCATTACTTCGGAGCCATCCCCACCCGTGTCATGGGAATTCATGAAAGACCTCGAGGTTGAGGCATTGAAACTTGGCATTCCCGTAAAGACCCCGTCATAACGAGGTTGCCCCGAACCAATTCGAGAGCTGGCTCCCATCTTCGAGGAATGCAACCTCGCCAACGACCATAACTTACTGATCATGGCTCTAATGCGCAAGATCTCCCGCAAACATGGGTTCCGTGTCCTGTTGCACGAGAAACCGTTCAAAGGCGTGAACGGTTCCGGCAAGCACAATAACTGGTCGCTGGGAACCGATACCGGAATCCTTTTGATGGCTCCGGGCAAGACACCGGAAGAAAACCTCCGCTTCATCACCTTCGTGGTCAACGTACTGAAAGCCGTGTACACCCATAACGCATTGCTGAAGGCCAGCATCTCCAGCGCGACCAACGCCCATCGTCTGGGGAGCGAACGAGGCTCCCCAGCGATCATCTCCAGCTTCTTAGGGACACAGCTATCCAAAGGTATTGGAACATCTGGAGAACAGCGATACGGAAGATTTCAACCTAGCTGGAAAGCAAGGCATGAAGCTCGACATCGCCCGTATCCCCGAGTTATTGATCGATAACACGGATCGTAACCGTACCTCCCTTTCGCCTTCACCGGTAATCGTTTCGAGTTCCGTGCCGTAGGTTCCTCCTTGAACTGCGCCGCCGCCATGCTGGTATTGAACGCCGCCGTAGAGGATCAGTTGAGGCAGTTCAAGGCCGAGGTAGACGCTAAGATAGCCACCGGAAAGGATAAGTTCGCCGCTATCATCGAGGTAATCCGCAAGGATATCAAAGGAATGCAAGGCGATCCATTTCGACGGCAACGGCTACAGTGACGAATGGAAAGCCGAGGCCGCACGCCGGGGCTTGGATTGCGAGACCAGCGTGCCTTTGATCTTCGACGCTTATTTGAAAGAAAGCAGCGTCCGCATGTTCGAGTCCACGGGAGTCATGACACGCAAGGAACTGGAAGCCCGTAACGAAGTCAAATGGGAAACCTATACGAAGAAAATCCAGATCGAGGCCGTGTATTAGGCGACCTGACAATGAACCATATCATCCCGATGGCCACCAAATACCAGTCTTCCTTGATCGACAACGTATATAAGATGCGTGAATTATTCCCCGCCGATAAAGCCGCCCATCTATCCTCCAAGAACATGGAGATCATCGAGGATATAGCGAACCGCACGATCTTCATCAAGGAAAAAAGTGGACGAGATGGTCAACGCCCGCAAGATAGCCAACAAGATCGAGAGCGAGCGGGGAGAAGGCAATCGCCTACCACGACAAGATCGTCCCGATGCTGGAAGCTATCCGCTACCACATCGACAAATTAGAACTGGTTGTCGACGACCAGATCTGGACATTGCCGAAATACCGTGAGCTTTTATTCATCAGATAGTCTTATTCAGACAGTAGTTTTTTGTTGATTGTTTTGTGTTAATAAGGGAGAGGATGCTGCGAAGTATACCTCTCCTTCTTTTTATTATCCCATACAAAATACATATACCTTTGGGGCATAAATATATAGGAGGGAAATTGATATGACGACAATAGAGTTACAGCAATGGAGAGAAAGCTTCGTGGAGAGATACCTTAACAAGATCGATGACATGGAGATATCGGAGGAACTGGAACGGGCTGCCAAAAAGATCTTTTCCAAGAGAAGGACACCCCGCCCTTGCGTAATCCACTCGCAAGAGGAGATGATAGCAGAGGTACGGAAATCGGTAGAAGACGCCCGAGAAGGTAGAGTCACATCAAGTGAGGATCTAGATAAAGAGATAGAGACATGGTTCTGAAACAGAAAAATCCATATTGGACAGCCAAGGCCAAAGAAGATTTGAAAGAAATTACGAAGTATTATAAGAAGGAGATTTTATCAACATGGCCCACAAGAAAGTCAAGGACCTGAAACATTACGCCGATTTGTTAGCTGACAATCCTCTTCTCGGTTTTTATGAGCAAGCTTTATCCTCGGAGCCGCAAGGCTTTCGGTCTCTTGTTCATGAACATTACAAAATCATCTATTTTATAGAAGATGATATCATCTATATCTCCGCGATCTTCGACTGTCGTCAAAACCCGATAAATTAAGAACATCTATCAGATAAACAATAACAAATATGAATTACGGATTCGTCATAGAAAGTAGCGGCAGCAGCCGTACCACATGTTAAAGTGGCTGACTGCTTTTATAATATTCAACAGATCGAGGGATTGATGCGCCAAGCGTCCCAAAAAAGAGGTCCAGATCATCGCTTTCCTCGAATTATCGGTTACGTCTTACACTTGCATGGACTTGTTCTCGCAAGAGACCTTACTCAGAAACGCCGAGAAAGCCTTGCTGGATTTAGTGAACAACACCGCCGATCTGGATTTACTAACGATCGTAGGTTGCCCGCTTGTCAGCGGAAGCCAACTGATAAACGCCGCCGTCGCTTTCCAACGGGGGCGAGATACTAGTAGTGCCCAAGAGCTACCTGCCCAGCTACAAAGAGTTCCAAGAAGAGCGTTGGTTCACGGCCTCTTCACACCTACAGCAAATCACGATCGGTAACCGGGAAGTGCCGCTGGATTGCTACCGATCTTCGAGTATGATGAGGTACGTGGGTATCGAGATCTGCGAGGATCTTTGGTTCCCATCCTCCCAGCTCCTGAGCTAGCCATGCAGGGGGCCAACTTTGATATTCAATCTATCCGCCAGCAACGAGTTGATCGGTAAGCATGCTTACTTACGATCCTTGATCTGCCAGCAATCCGCACGTTGTATCGCCGGATACGTCTACGCATCCGCCGGTTTCGGGGAATCCAGTACCGACCTCGTATTCGCAGGAAACGGTATCATAGCGGAGAACGGCACGTTGCTGAAGGAATCGAACGTTTTTCTCCATGGAGGAGCAACTCGTTATCAGCGAGATCGATATCCAGAACTTACAGAACGACCGACGGATCAACACCAGTTTCATGCAGGGGTTATCTCAACCATAACATGGATAACGGCACCGTAGTCTCATTCAGCCTTCCCAACCGGACACTGGATTTGACCGGGCAATCGACCCGCATCCCTTTACCCCCTCCGGCGACGCGCTGAAAAAGAACGTTGCGAGGAAATATTCCATATACAGGTAGCGGGACTCGCCAAGCGTATCCTCCATGCCCACGCCCAAACCGCCGTCGTGGAGGCATCTCCGGGGACTGGATTCCACCTTGGCCCTACTGGTCACCGTCATGACCTTCGATGCCTTGAAGATCCCACGGGATAAGATCATCGGCATCACCATGCCCGGCTTCGGAACGACGGATCGTACCTATACCAATGCCTGCGACTTGATACGCTCCCTTGGCGTGACCCTCCGGGAGATCTCCATCAAGGAGGCTTGCGTCCAACATTTCAAGGATATTGATCACGACATCCATGTACATGACGTGACCTACGAGAACAGCCAAGCCCGCGAGCGTACCCAACTTCTTATGGACGTGGCGAACCAAGCGAACGGCCTCGTGATCGGTACGGGGATCTCTCGGAGCTTGCCTTGGGCTGGGCTACTTACAATGGCGACCATATGTCTATGTACGGCGTCAACGGTAGCATTCCCAAGACATTGGTCAAATATCTGGTAGAATGGGTTGCCAACAACAAGGTAGACGAGGCTTCCCGCGCCACGTTATTAGATATAGTAGACACTCCGATCAGCCCGGAATTGATTCCCGCCGACGAGCATGGAAATATCAAGCAGAAGACGGAGGATTTGGTAGGCCCCTACGAGCTGCACGATTTCTTCCTCTATCACTTCCTACGCTTCGGTGCCTCCCCGCGAAGATTTATTTCTTGGCGAAGCGGGCATTCGGGGAAACCTACGACGATGCCACCCTCAAGAAATGGCTCCATACCTTCTTCCGCCGCTTCTTCCAGCAACAGTTCAAGCGCAGTTGCCTGCCCGACGGCCCCAAGGTCGGCTCCGTCAGCCTCTCCCACGTGGTGACTGGCGTATGCCGAGCGACGCGATGGCTACGCTTTGGCTGGATGAGATCGCAGGGCTTTAACATTCGTTCACGGGTATGGTCATAGACGAGGCTCTCTCATGCGTGTCGAAGCCTCGGCTATGACCCGTGAGAGAGCTCTTCCTCAGTTATGATCGGTGAGAAAGCCTCGGCTATGATCCTGCCTAATCGAACTGCGTGATCACCCTCCGGATCCGGGTGAAGCTATCGCCGTCCTTCTCCAGTTTATAGATGTGCTTATAGGACAGGGGCATCCTGCTCGGTCGGTGAGCCATTGATCAAAGAGAATATCCCGGTCGTTGGCGAATTTCAAGATCCCCGCCACGTTATTCGGGTGTACGAAGCCCCGATCTCATCCATCATGCAATGTAGCTTGAAATCAGAGAATACCGTGGAGGCGTTCCGCTTGAACACGTTCAGCAACATGATATTCACCATGGATTTGACCAAGATATCCGTACCCTCGGAGCCTACGTTCGTAAGGCGCTCCACGAAGCCCGTATCATTCCGGTTCTCGATCACCCGGAATTTAAGGTCGAAGAAATCCGCCAGACGGATCAAGTTGCCGGAATAAGCGTCCATCGACTTGATCAACTCACGTAGCAACGTCGTCGCCTTCTCCCGGGTAGCCGTATCGTCGGCCGAGGAAGCGAACAGGTTCTGCCCCAAATCCCAGCTATATTCCTCGTTGAATCGCTTGATCTCCTTCAACAGATTGACGATCTTGTTCTGGCTCGGATCGATACGCATCTCGATACACTGGATAATCCCCACGAAGTTCTTCTCCCTTGAAATCGGCGTTGATCTGATCCACCACGCCACGGATATTGCCTTCCTGAGAGACCATGCTTTTCGTGTCCGCCGTAATCTGCCGGAAGATATCGGAGTTGCGGGTATTGATACGCAATTGGTATTCCGAGACCTTGTCCTCGTCGATAAACTCCTTCAAGTCGCAAGCGAAATCCATATACTCTTTATCATCCGAGAAGCTCGTCTTGAAGGCGAACACATTATCCTCGGAGAAATTGCCGGTGTAGGCGGTTATCTCCTTGCGCAGCTCGGAAAGTTTCTGGGATTGCTCGCTGACGCAGATCGTGATCTCCCGTACCAAGGAACGGCAATCGCCATTCGTATCCGTACGGTTCATGGAAGAGAAGACGGATTCCCTAGAGGTAAACCAGTCCAACAGGGTAGAGCGATGATATTCCTCCCGGTTCTCCAACGCTTTCCGGTTGGCCTCCTTCAGCTCCTTCAGCTCGGCATCTATCTTGAAGATATTCCGGTTCACGTCCGCCAGACGCTTTTTCAATTCCTCCTGTTCCCCGTGGATGATCTGCTGCAAACGTAGGCTCTCCGCCGTCCAGTCAGGTACCTTATCCAGCATCTCTCGTTTATCTTTCAGATACTCGATAATCAAAGCCTTGGTCTCGTTGATATACTTGATCTCCCCACCGATATACGCCAAGCGGGAATGTATCTCCTCCAAACGCCTCGGATCGCCACCACTGGCGGTCAGGCTATCCAATTGCTCCCTGTCATATCCGGATTTGCGCTCTTCCAGCTCCACTTTCTTGCGTGCGATCTCCTCCCGAGATAGCTTCCCTCCGGGCGGAGAGTTCCTTATCCAAAGCAGCCAACTCATCTTTCTCTTGCTCATCCAAGGAAGCGAGTTCCCGGTCCATCTTGCCTTGAAGCGTGGCGATCTCCTGCCGGATCGAGGAAAGGGCGGCCTCGGCAGCGTTCAACTCCTCCTCCAAACGCCGGATCTCCTCCTGCCTCAGACGGGTCGCCTGATCCCGCAAGGCCGACAGACGAGACTCGTCCTCTTTTCTTGCGAACCGCCAGTTGCTCCAACTCATATTCCGCGTGATAGATATCCTCCTTGATGGGCTTCACGGAGGATTGATATTGCTTTTGCGGAGATTCTCCCTTGGCCGCCTCCAAATCCTGCCGCGCCGTAGCGATGAAGCGCTGGATTCCGGCACGTTTTTCCTCGGCCTCCTTCTTCTCCGTCAAGTAATCCTCCTTGAAATTGCTTGACTTATTCCGGTGAATCCGGAGGGGTGAAGCGGATTCCATAAAAAGGTATCTCCCTCGCCTACCTCCGCCGTAAACTCTTTCCCGTAAAGCAGGCGCTCGTCACACTTGCCCGATCGTCTGCCTCCCAGCCGGGTTTATGCTCGGACAGCCAGTTGAAGAAGCCATCTTCTGGTTATCCAAGCTATTCTGTCAGTTCCGCTGAGCTTACGCTCAGGGCCTCGATCTTCACCTCGTTGGATTCCGCCAGCTTTTTGATAATCCTCATCCAAATGCTTCTCGGCGGTCTCGAACTCTTTTCATCTGGTAGTTCAACTCGTACTTCAGCTCACGGATCTTCAGTAGCCAAGTCCTTCCGGTTCGCGTCTGTAATTACCGAGACGCCCTTTGACCGCCTCCATTCCTCCGAGGTTCCCGACTGCCCCCGGGCAGTCTTGATACGCATCTTCAAGGCGGCGACCTCCGTCGTACGTTTTCTCCCGATCCACCAACAAACGCTCTTTCTCCTCCGAGGCGGCATGGCGCGATTCCTCCTGCAGCCGTCGATAATACTCCCGGCGAGCCTCCCGACGAGCATTGATCTCAGTCTCTGCCGCCAGTAATTGTTTTCTGTTTCTCGTTCTCGAAGCCGGCCAACTGTTCTTCAGATTAGCGATCAAATTGGCGTGCAAGACCGAGGCTTTTTATTCTTGGAAGAAAGCAAATCTTTCTCCACGACTAAGGATTCCTGTTCCTGCTGTAAGATCTCCAATTTGTTACAACGATCCATCGCCGTCTGGATATCTTTTTCCGGCATAGAAAACCCGTTTCGCTTCCGCCTCCGACAAGGCGTTTTTCAGCACGGCCAACTCTCGCCTTCCATCGTGGCTGTCCGGTTCTTCGATTCAGCGTCCAGCTTATCCCTTTGCTTATAGAAACTGATTTGACCGCCTCCTGCTCGTGTATCTTCCGGGACAACTCCGGCAAGATACGCTCCGTTTCAGATAAGCCCCGCGCAATTGGCGGCACAGATCGTTGATCCGTAAATCCCGCTTACGGATATCGTCCGACAAGGTAGAGATCCCAGCGGCCTTCCCGCGCCATGCCCGGCTCACGGAAAACACCGATATCATTCAGTTGCGCCTCAAAACCGGATAGATGGCTCCGGTAACGGCTCAAGTCGATCACGCTATCCGCCTCGTTCAAGGAGGCGATGATCGTCTGCTTGATATAATCCGCCTCCAAGCGTGAATTCAGCAAGACGTTCTGGATCGTACGGATGATATTCTGATACGAGCCGCTCTCCATCAAGGAATAACAGGAGTAATCCCGTTTATTATCCGAGTTTCCGTAGAGGATATTCCGGTATTCCTCATACGTGGAGATCGCCCCGCTATATTTGATACCGTTCTTATCGAGCACCGAGCGGATACGATCCGACGGATAAGGCGCTCCCTCCTCGTCGATAAAAAGATCCGGCCGGTACGGAGAGGCGATAAAACGGTAGCAGATACGGTTCATCGTCTTATAACTAAGTACCGTAAACCAACCATCCTCCCTCGCTACCTCGTAGATGATCGAGGAATCGGCATAGGGAAATAATAATCCTGATACGACTTCTTCTCGACCGGGATTCCGAGCCGCTGCGTATCGGCGTTGTAAAGAAAAGGATCGCACGGAGGATCGTACTCTTCCCCACTCCCCTGCGTTCCGATTAAATGTATATTTCCATCCAGCTGTACTTCCGAGTAACGGATAGCGGCGCTGTTTATAAATACTATTTTATTGAGATATCTCATCTTCGTTCTTTATGTTAATACTATGGATCATCTTCGTGAGGTAGTCCCACGAGGAGAGCACTTTCCACGTCCCGTTCATATCGCTTACGCACTCGATAAAGCCCTCTTTCGTCATCCTGTCCAAGATGGTATCGAGGATATCCTTGCGTTTCTCCTTGCCTCCGGTATGTTTTTCAACCCGTCCAGCTTCATCTCTAGATCCATGTCGATACGGGAACGTACCAATATCTCCGCCGGCGAGAAAGTGAAACCGGGCCCGAAGGCCGTATCGTACGTACAGAAGAAGTCCATGATATCGATCCAAGCGAAGAAACGCTGGAGCTTTTGCTCCAAGGTAGCGGGGCTCCTTGCGGGAGAAGTAGAAGTAATTATTCCCCCTGCTCCAACACGAAATTGATATGCGAGAAATAATCACGTAAACGCTCAAAATTATCTTCTACGACCGAGAAGAGTGTCCTCAACTCCTTTACACTTGTATTCGAGCACAGAAAATTACCTTTCGACAGGTAATCATAGATCTGTGCGGTCTGTACCGGTAAATTATCTATCATCCTTATTATTATTGTTGTTCTATTTTATCCAGTTGTAGAGACGGGGCGTGCCCCCGTCTCATCACAGGGGGCACGCCCCGTCTCTACAACTAGGTTCTTTGAATAATGGCATATTCTATATGCTCCATATGCCCAAAACGGTCTGTTATCTCCAACTCATTCTCATAGAGGGAGAGTAAACGGCAAAATAACGTAACCTTCGCCTCGAAATCCATCTTCCGGTTATAATCATACGCCATCACGAAAGAGAACAAATCCCCTCCGGTCCGGCTAAAAACATCCATCATCTTCCGGGTATTGATAGCAGCCTCCCCACCTCTTGATTCTCCATCTGCTCGGCGGAGATCACCCCAGCTCCTGCCGGTGGATCACCTTGTCCGGCCGTATGCCGTCGGCCACCTTCAAGATGACATCCTGTGCCTCGTCCGTTTGCAAATAAGGAATGGAAACCTTGAATAAGGTAGGCTGCACGCCCTCAATACCACGGAACGCTCCGCATCTACCACCTCCGCACGTTCGTGTTCTCCTGTAACTCAAACTGCTCCCGCAGATATTTGATACGACGCAGCTTACGGGTAAAAACCCACCTGCGTACGGATCTGGTTCAAAGTAATCAAATGATATCCTGTTGGGAATGGATCAAGCTATGGCCGGCGCTCAATAACTCCGTCTTCAACTCACGGGCGATCGTCAACAGCTCCTCGTCCGGGGCTTGGGCGAAAAAAGGGAGTCCGTTCCCGATCCAGCAGCTTCTCCACTTCCACGATCAGGCGGTTGATCTCGATTCGTTTAGCGTCCAGATTCTCCAGTTTGGCGATCTTCACCTTATAGCTCGGCTCGTTCTTGAACGTATTATCGATCACCCGTTGCAAGGACACCACGTTACGTACCAAGATCTTCCCGATCTTCCGCAAATGCGCCTTGACCGATCGCAGATAGCCCAACTTACGCAAATCGTTATCCTCCTTGCTATAATAATCGATCAATTGATACACCAACTGGATATTCTCATCGATCACCGAGGTAGAAATCTCCTCATTCGCCTCCAGAAGCAGCTCATAGAAAGAGAGATAATGCTCATCCATCTCGATATAAGGGCCGTTCCCTGCGGATCACCTCACGCTCGATCAAGATATTCAATTTATTCTCATCGATAATATCCAACGCATAATCATAGCGAAACGGTAATGATTTTCTTTTCTCAAATAAGACCTCCAATAGGTCCTTTCCCGGATTTAGCGTGTTCGTTATATGGGGTATTGAATTATATATGTACATCCTAAACAATTAAGGACACAAAGGTAATAAAAATACAAGTAACCCTTTTTTTCTCCGTGATGAAAAGGATTTCCATCGTAGTGAAAAAGCTTTTTCATCACGGTGGAAAAAGTTTTTCACTACGATGGAAAAAATGGAAAATCACGAAGAGTTATCAATCCGCCGGATAGACAATTCCCAACTGCCGGCGTACTTCATCGATAATCTCCAATGTAATCAAAAGAATTATCAAGGCTATTGATTTCTGACTCCCGCTTGCCAGACAAGACGAGGTTGATAAATTCCGCTACCTCATAATAGTACTCATCCTTATCGGCGACCACGCTTAGGTCTTCCGGAACCGGTTCCGGGCCTTTTCCCATCGCCGGAGCTAGACGAGGAGAATACGTCACTTTACGGATGATATTGATTCGGTCCAAGGTCAAGTTCCCCTCCTCTCCTTGTATCTCGGTAGGCAAGGCGGCGTTGGCGATCTTAGAATAAAGCACCGTGGCGTTCATCCCCTCATACAAAAATTCACGGCCCCTTGCCCGTCCGCTCCTGAGGACAGGACTATGCCCGAGGCGTCTATCTTCTTTGGGCGACCAAACAAGACAACCATCGGATAGACCGTATAAATACCGATATCCATCATGGCCCCATTAGACAACTCCGGCTTGAAAGCGTTCAACACGATTCCTTCCTTGAACTTATCATAACGGGAGGAATACTGGCAATAGCAGGCGAAATAACGACGAACCGTACCTACACGCTCAAGATTCTCTCGTACGGCAAGAAAGTTCGGCGTAAGCGTAGGCTTCATCGCCTCCATCAACGTGACATTATAGGTACGGGAAGCCTCGATCATCGCACGTACTTCTTTTGCGTTGGAAGCGAAGGGTTTCTCGCAAAGAACATGCTTGCCATAGCTCATGCAAAGAATACTCTGGGAGGCATGAAGGAAGTTCGGGGAGGCAATATACACGGCGTCGATCAACGGGCTTTTCGCCATCTCCTCCAAGGAGGTAAACGTATACGGTATATTATGTTTCGAGGCGAAAGCATCTGCCGTCTCCTGAGTTCTCGAATATACAGCTACCAGTTCAAAACGCTCATCCTGCCGGGCTCCGGCAATCACCCAATCGGTTATGAAATTGGTTCCGACTACACCAAAACGTACTTTATCCATATTCTATCGTATTATGTTCTTCGCTTACAAATGTACGATTTCTGTTTAACATAAATACTCCGTGGAAATGTTATTGTATCTATAAAATGGATAAGCCGCAGGAACTTTTTTCGCAACGACGCTGTTTAATCTATACAATTTAAAACCGTTTTAAAACTAAATCAAGTATGAAAAGAATTGTATCTTTTATCGTCGTTCTCGCTGTCGCTATGTGCGGAATGACACAAGTAATGGCTCAAAAATCGATAACAAAGGAAGCCAAAAAAAGTAGAGAGAGAAATCAGAAACAAGAGCGTCTGGCACAAGATGCCGTAGAAGGCCAAGAAGAGTTTAACGCCGCTGTACAAGCTATCAACAACCAATCATTCGTATTGGAGGCTAACAACATACAACCGATGAACGGACAGGTATTCTACGTAAATTCAAATACGAACTTCGTTTCGTTGAATGACGGACAGGCCATGGTTCAGATCGCATCCAACTCTCCTTACCCCGGTCCTAACGGATTAGGCGGCATCACCGTACAAGGTAGCGCCTCCAATATCCAGACCAAGCAGGATGACAAGGGCAATGTTTATCTGAACATGAACGTACAGGGTGTGTTTATCTCCGCTACCGTTAGCTTGATGCTTACCAACGGAACAAACAACGCAACCGTTACCGTAGACCCGAACTTCTCCGGTAGAAACTTGAGAATGACCGGTACCCTACTTCCGTACTCACAATCGAACATTTTCCAAGGGAACAACATATTAATCATGTCCAACTTTTCTATAATAAGGAAGGCGGTGCTCCGTGAGGAACATCGCCTTCGAACTATTTATAGATAGCCTTATCTCTTATTTACGGAAAGGAGCCTTTACCACTTGAGCCTTCAAGTTCTTATTACGCACCTTGATAAAGATATCCGTACCAGCTTTTCGCGAACTCAGGTTTCACGTATCCCATACCGATCCCCCTTCTTCAATACCGGAGACATCGTACCGGAAGTAACCACGCCGATTACATTCCCTTCCGCATCGGCGATCTCATAGCCATGACGGGAATTCCCTTTTCCTGCAGCTCGAAAGCACACAACTTACGGGTTACGCCCTCTTTCTTCTGACGCTCCAATTCCGCACGATTCGTAAAGTTCTTACCCTCGGCGAACTTCGTGATCCAGCCTAAACCAGCCTCGATCGGAGAAGTCGTATCATCCAGGTCATTTCCATACAGGCAGAATCCCATTTCAAGGCGAAGCGTATCACGAGCACCCAAACCGATCGGCTTGATCCTTCCGGCTTTCCAGCCTCGAAGATGGCATTCCAGATCGTCATGGCATCACTCCGGGTAAAAATAAAGTTCGAAGCCACCGGCTCCGGTATATCCCGTATTGGAGATAATCACGTTTTTGCAACCGGCGAACTCACCGTCACAAATGAATAGTAAGGAATAGAAGATAAATCAACCGGAGTAAGACGTTGAAGAACCTCCTGTGCTTTCGGTCCTTGGATAGCCAATTGAGCCGTACGGTCGGAAGAATTCTCCAATTCGGCACCTACCGTATTATGGCTTACGCACCAATCCCAATCCTTGTCGATATTACCGGCGTTTACGACCAGCAAATATTTCTCCGGCTCGTAATGATATACCAAAAAAGGTCATCCACGATACCTCCCTTGTCATTCGGAAAGCAAGTATATTGAGCTTTGCCGATCGGCAACACGGAAGCGTCGTTCGAGGTAACGCTCTGGATAAAAGCCAGCGCGTTCGGGCCTTTTACCCAAAACTCGCCCATGTGGGAGACATCGAACACACCCACACCATTCACAACGGTCATGTGTTCGTCGATAATACCGGTGTATTCGATCGGCATGTTGTATCCCGCAAATTCATGCATTTTGGCACCGAGTGCAATGTGCACATCGGTAAACGGAGTTGTTTTCATGTAATTATTGCATTTAAGATTTACGAGCCGATAGCTCTATGATTTTTATAACTGTTTCCATACTCTTCTCCAACGAACGAACGGGCAAGAACTCATAACGTCCGTGGAAATTCAGGCCTCCCGCGAAGATATTCGGGCAAGGCAATCCCATAAACGACAGGCGGGCACCATCCGTACCTCCCCGGATCGGTTTCACGATCGGTTCTACCCCAACGGAGGTCATCGCCTCAAAACGCCAAATCAACGATATGTTTCTGGGGCTCCAACAACCTCGCGCATATTGTAATATTGATCGCGAAGCTCTAAATGCGCACATCCCGGATGCGCTTCATTCATCTTATCAACCAACGTACGAAGCAATTCTTTCTTCTCCTCGAACAACTTCCGGTCATGGTCACGGATGATGTAAGATAGAGAAGCTTCCTCGACCGAACCGGTCATACCGGTCAAATGGAAGAATCCCTCATAACCAGTCGTATGCTCCGGACGTTGCTCGGCCGGCAACCAAGAAGCAAACTCGATCGCACGCAAGGAAGCGTTTTGCATCTTATCCTTGGCGTATCCCGGATGTACGTTCAAGCCCTTGAAGATAATCTTAGCGCCGGCGGCATTGAAATTCTCATATTCCAACTCACCGATTTGTCCACCGTCAATCGTATATCCCCAATCACAACCGAACTTCTCCACGTCGAAATGATCGGCACCTTGTCCGATTTCCTCATCGGGGTAAAAGCGATACGGATCTTACCGTGCTTGATCTCCGGATGATCCTTCAAATATTGCATAGAGGCGACGATAGCGGCTACACCTCCCTTATCATCGGCACCTAATAAAGTCTTACCATTCGTTACGATAATATCCTGTCCCCTATAATCTGAAAGCTCTGGGAACATCGATTGAGATAGTACAACATTTTCTTCCGCATCCAAGACAATATCACCACCCAGATAAGTCACGATACGAGGCTGGACATTCTTACCCGACATATCCGGACTCGTATCCAAATGAGCGATAAAACCGATAGTCGGGATTTTCTCGTCCGTATTAGCCGGCAGAGTAGCCATTACATAACTATTCTCATCCAAGGAGATCTCCTCCATACCAATCGCTTCCAATTCCTTCACCAAAGCCTCGGCAAAGACACGTTGTCCCGGCGTACTAGGAGTCGTACCCGTCTCCTCGTTCGACTGGGTATCGAACGTAACGTACTTTAAAAATCTATCTAAAACTGTCATAACTCACTCTTTTAAAACAGCCATAAAAGTAGACAAAGCAAGTTACATGACAAAAAAATAGCGAGACAAATTGTCCCGCTATTCCTTTTCTCTCAAAAATGTCATCAAAAGCAGCTTGAACCGTCAAAACAATGTGTACAAACCTTACATTTTGGCAAACCAATTGCTTCAATTAAAGTTTCAAGCGTATTAAACTTCAAGGAACTCAAACCGAAACGGTCGGCGATAATTCCGACCATCTTCTTATATTCGGGAGAATCTGTAGTAGCATATTTATCCAGATTCTTATTCTCATCCCCTTCCAGTTCCTTGATAATCTGACGAGTTATCAACTCCAAAGGACTCTTGGAAGAAGTAAAACCGATAAACGGGCAACTATAAATCAATGGAGGGCAAGCGATACGCATATGTACCTCTTTTGCCCCGTAGTCATACAAGATTTTCACGTTGTCGCGAAGCTGCGTCCCGCGCACGATCGAGTCATCGCAAAAAAGATCCGCTTTCCTTCCAGCATCGCCCGGTTCGGTATCAATTTCATCTTAGCCACCAAAGCACGCATCTCTTGGTTAGCCGGAGTGAAACTACGAGGCCACGTCGGTGTATACTTAGCGATAGCCCGATGATAAGGCACCCCTTACCTTCCGCATATCCCAAGGCCATACCCACGCCGGAGTCCGGTATACCACAGGCGCAATCCACCTCCGAGTCATCCTTCTGCCCCATCTTATATCCACTCATAAACCGGACATCCTCCACGTTCTTACCCTCGTAGCAAGAAACCGGGAAACCGTAATACACCCAAAGGAAAGAGCAGACCTGCATCCCTTCATTCGGTTTACGCATCTGCTCCATACCATCGGCACGCAAACGGACGATCTCGCCCGGGCCTATAAATTTCTCGATCTCATAATCCAAGTTCGGAAGACTGCTAGACTCACTGGTCGCCGCATAAGCTCCGTCTTTCTTCCCGATTACGATCGGCGTACGCCCCCACTTATCACGGGCGGCGATAATACCATCCTCCGTCAGGAGCAACATAGAGCAAGAGCCCTTTATCTTATTGTAAACATTCTCAATACCCTCCACGAAGTCCTTGCCTTGTGTAATCAGCAAAGCGACTAAGCTCCGTCTGATTCGTTTTTCCGGAACTCAATTCCGAGAAATGCATGTTCGCTTCCAATAACTCCTTTTCCAATGCTCGTCCAGATTATTAATCTTCGCCACCGTCACGATCGCGAATTTACCGAAGTGGGAGTTGATAACGATAGGCTGCGCATCCGTATCGCTGATAATACCGATCCCAGCTTTTCCTTTGAATTTAGGAAGCCCCGGTTCAAACTTGGTGCGGAAATAAAAATTCTCCAGATTGTGGATCGAACGCGTAACCTTCTTCCTTATCGTACGTAGCCATACCGCCTCTGCGGGTTCCTAGATGAGAATTGTAGTCTGTACCATAGAATAAATCCGTAATACAGGCTCCTTTAGAAATAGTTCCGAAAAAACCACCCATTGTTTTTTATGTTTGTATTTATGTTTGAGACCGCAAAGTTACAAGTTTATTTATATATGTTCCAAAATTTACTTCATAACGTTTATTATCATCGGCAAAAAAAAGGATACCCCTTTTCAGGATATCCTTTTCCTTATTCTTTGGTCGCAGAAACTTAAGCCTCAGCAACAACTTCTTTTACAGAAACAAATGATCTGTTTTCTTTTCCTCTACGGAAAGTAACAACGCCATCTACCAACGCATACAACGTATGATCTTTACCGATACCTACGTTCTCACCCGGATGATGAACTGTTCCTCTCTGACGAACGATGATGTTACCAGCTTTAGCAACTTCACCACCAAAGAAAAGCTTAACACCTAATCTCTTACTTTGTGATTCACGGTCGTTCTTAGAACTACCCACACCTTTTTATGTGCCATTTCTTCTTTTCTCCTTTAAACGTTAAGCAACAATTTCTTTTACACTCACTTCAGTGAACTGCTGACGGTGACCGTTCAACTTACGATAACCTTTTCTTCTCTTTTTGTGGAAGATCAGCACCTTTATCACCTTTTACCAGCGGAGACAACACTTCACATACTACCTTTGCGCCTTCTACGGTAGGAACACCTACTTTAACTTCACCATTGTTGTCAACTAACAACACCTTGTCAAACTCCACAACAGCACCGCTTTCAGCGTTCTGAATGTGATGAACGAACAACTTCTTTCCTTGCTCAGCCTTGAACTGCTGTCCGTTAATTTCTACGATTACGTACATCTGTCTTAAAATCTTTTTTAAACAGGTTAGGTCCGGGGGTGGGCTCCGTCTCCGGCTCCCACTTATTTACCCTCTGCGGAAAATCGAGTGCAAAGATAGAGTTTTTTATTTAATTCCACAAACATCTTCTTGAACTTTTTAAAAAGCCACGCATAAGACGATGAGAATACAGAGCTTTTTACTACCTTTGCAACTAATAATATATTACTATTATCCAAATAAAGATGCAGGAAACAAACAATATGTTATCAGTTCTTGACAACTATACGCTAGACAACCCGGATGAGATCGCTAAAGAAATAGCCAACGACTTCCGCAAGCGACGTATAGAGAAGAATCTGACACGCGAACAAAGTGTCGGAGAAGGCAGGTGTAGCAGTCAGTAATATCGTGCGATTCGAACAGAAAGGTCTTATCTCACTCAAGAACCTTATCGGCATAGCAATGGCATTAGGTTACACTTCGGAGATAAAAAGCTTTTTTTTCCGAACCAAAATACTCCACCATGGAGGAGCTACTACAAATCCGCAAGAATACCAACAAGAAAAAAGTACATAAGTAATGAGAATCAAAAAATAGAAAGACTTATCGTAAAGTATCACGAACAGATAGTCGGGACGCTTTCGCTCACTCCCGACAACAAACAGTGTGCCTTTGAATACGATAAAGCATGGCTTTCCAACGGTTTCAGTATATCCCCATTGGAACTTCCGCTGAAACCGTGATTGTTCATCGCAAAGCCCTCACCTTTTTATGGGAATTTCGGTGTTTTTCGAAGACAGTCTGCCCGATGGCTATGGTCGCTACCTCTTGCATAAGGCCTTGCTCAAAAGAAGGCATCAACGATACCCAATTGTCAGCGCTCGACCGTCTAAGTCTAGTGGGAAATGGGGGTATGGGAGCACTCACATACGAACCGGAAACCAGCATAGGTACTTCGCATGAGCCCCTTGATTTCGATCTGCTGCAAGAAAAGGCCTTAGAAGTGTTGCATGAGAAGAACGACGATGACGTAGAACTTCTTCTTTTAACAGCCGAAATAGCGGCGGATGCAGACCCAAGGCATTGTTCTCCAACAATGAAGGGCATTGGATGGTGAAGTTCCGCCATACATACGACCCTCAAGACATGGGATTGATAGAATTTCATTACAATGAGTTAGCACGACAATGTGGCATCCGCGTTCCAGACTTCAAACTGATCAACGGTAAGTATTTCACGACACGCCGCTTCGACATCTCGCAAGATGGAGAACGTTTGCATACAGTCACAGCCGGAGGGCTGCTTAACATTCCACTATCCAACCCAATTCTCTCGATTATAGCAACTTACTGGCCCCTAACTGGCTATCTAACGCAGAATCCTTTAGAAGTGGAAGAAATGTTTCGTCGTATGGTTTTCAACTATTTCACAGACAACAAAGATGATCATTGCAAGAATTTCAGTTTCACAATACAGAAAAGTGATACCAGCACATGGCAATGGCATCTTGCTCCCGCCTACGATCTCACCCTATGCACAGAGGGTTATAATGGTGAACATGCGACTTCGGTCAATGGAACCGGACATCCCCCATTCAAGACATGATAACCATCGGTACTAAAACAAGATGAATAAACCGCACTGCATACGAATCATTGAAGAGGTTAGGACTGGCTGCGGAGATTTGTTGCGGAACAAAGACTGGGAGTAATTTCGACAATAGGAGCTGCCTTCCAATCTATCAGACCATCCGCCGTACGTAAGTCCATAAAATCAAGGAATCCATAAGCCATCGTTTCAATTTCTCTTCCGCTCCACGCAAGCCATAAAACGATTTGAAACGACGGATATAATTTAAGTCCTCAATCATCGGTTGCTCCGCATCCAGATCACGAGGATGGATGTAAGCCAACAAATATTCCGGACATTCACGTGTCCATTTCCCAATAATCTATAGGGAAACCAAGGGAAATAGCCTCCTCCAGAGAAAACGATATGCTTTCCCAATATCTTACGATACACGATCGGGAATTCTTTCATCCTTATTCCGTTATATTCCACCCAGCTAGGCACCGCAGAAACATATGATGGCATTCCTCCATGCGCATGATGCGCAGGAAAAACCGAGCTATCCATACGAATTCCCCAATTCATGCAATATCTCGAAAAGCCCACCCCTCGCTCTCACGGATCGAGAATCCTGGGGCACGGAAAGCCTCTACCTTCACCCCTGGGTTATATCCTCCAGCAATTTTATGGAAGAAGAGACATCCTCTTTGAATGCCTCCCCTCGATTGCTGCCACACCAACTGATGATTCATCGTATGGCTTCCCACTTGATATGGATGCGATCTGGTCGCACGATATCCGGATACGTCTTTGGCGATCCAGCCGATCACGAAAAGTAGCCTTCGTATCTGTCTCCTCCAAGATACGAAAAATGCGCTCCATATTCTCAGATACGCACTCTAAACCTTTCCACTTTTCCTCGGAGCGTGTAGATCGTTATCGAGGAGATGAAACCACTCCTCGATGTCGAAAGTTAGTATGTTCATAGGAAATTTAGAAACTTTACAACAAATCGTAATTAGACAGGTTTACCTCCAATTTCGATATCATAAAGTGAATCATCAAAAAATCTTTTCACTAAAGGCTTACATGTAAAATTGAAATGTTTAGGTTCCAAAACGATGAGGGACAGAAATCAAGCCAATAGGAGTAAAAGGCAAATTTCCCACGTAAATAATCATGTCTATCCCCTTCCGCTCTTTCTTATAGATATATCGGACAGCTTCTTCAAATGCAGATCTCGAAAGTGGCCATACATCCAACAAGAAAGCGGTCTCAACTTCATTATAACGTTCTAACTTATAAACAAATTGAGATTTTTTACGTGACACTTTTCGATAATCTCCTCCAAACCAGCGATAACGCACCTTATCAAAAGACTCACGCTCTTTATGATACTTATAGGAATACAACCTATGACCAATCGACAAGAAAGAACATGTGTACAGTACTCTTTGAAAAGATCCGGCTAAAAATATTCAAGAAAGCAAGTCTTCTTTTTACTGCTCCGATATTACGGATCATGCAATAGATTGTCAGTTTACCCACATCCCGATGCTTCAATCCTTTTTTAGTATAGGATAAGAATTGTCATTCGGGAAACCGATCCTCAATACACAAACCGTCTTCTCTTAACTGTTTTTGGCATTGGACGATCATATCGTGAAAACTGAAATAATCACGATACGCCTTTTTCACCATCGAGTCGATACCAAGCGCAACCATAAAACGCTCATTGCCTCTTTGGTAATAGAAAGGCATGCAGGAATGGAAACCTACCGTATCTCCCTCCTCATTCAATAATATACTATGGTAAGAATACCCCAAAGGTGTATTTGAATAGTTCTCACGAAACGTAGCCACATCACGTTTCTGCCCAAACACCTCCTCGAAAAGAGCATAAATCGCTACGATCTCTTCATTCGAGAGCTCAAAAGTTTTCTTCACTAATACTTCCATAGTCCCATCTTATTGAGCCGTATATCCCCCATCTACCACGATATTTTGCCCTGTGATCCACGAGAAGCGTCCGAAAGAAGAAATAGGCAAAAGTTCGAGATATCAGTTACTTCACCTACCCCCAAAGGGAATCCACTTATACGTTTTTCATAGTCCTCCTTGGAAAGAGAGGAAAGAAAAACGTTCCATTAATGGCGTTCTTACTGTACCCGGTGATATACAATTTATACAAATCTTTCTAGGGGCCAACTCAATGCCATTGCCTTAACCGCACTAACCATAGCACCTTTTGATGCCGCATAAGCAGAAACACCACCCCCTTCCTACAATAGACAGAATAGATGAGATCAAAACGATTCGTCCTCCATTATTAAAATTCTTTCGACTGCTAAAACAACGTATAAACTCAAAAGCACTTAACGCATTAACCGTAAATACACTTTTATAATCATCCGAAGATAAAAATTTCAATGGCAAAGTTTTTTCTATTCCGGCCGCATGAACATAGGCATCTATCTTTCCATTTAGGAAATATTAAAAACTTAGAAAATATTTTATGTGGAAATTTAGAAAATTTACCACAAGATATACAAGAACAAATATCTTCCAAAAATTGGGGTGTATACCATTTTCATCATTGGGAAAGAAAATGGAATGTTGGTTGAATAAAGATATCTGAGATTGTAGTAAAAAGCGAAGATGAGGAGAAAAAAAACTCCTAATATTATAATTGGTATATATGGAAGAAGTTTGACGAAAAATGGCGAATATAGGGCTTTAGTTGGTGTAGATTTATTATAGATAATAAAATACATAATATAATTAGAAGAAAAGTTTTTAAATAAATAAAAGAGGTGATGAATTAATCGAAACAATAGCGATTATTTCATAAATAATTTTTGTGCAAAATATATTGAAAAAACAGTTTTTATTGTCATTTTATGTTGTAGTCAAAATGCCAGCAAAATCAAAAGAAGAAAGAGGAAATGGAGCCAAAAAAACTAGAATGAAAAAGAAATAAAAAACATTAGTAGAATTCAAGACTTGTTATATATAGCTAAAAATTTGAAAATGTTGGTGAAATAGGAATCGAAGACTTAATATCGATTGGAACAATAGGCTTGATGAAAAGAGCAATACGTAAATTCGAACGGAT
>VOFC01001922.1_pt1 | contig 21044 bp, 17 predicted proteins | sample 5384161 | NCBI WGS metagenome assembly VOFC01 (sample SAMN12384722, study PRJNA508395) | human gut metagenome | isolation source: healthy gut B | host: Homo sapiens
CTGTATCTAGGCGGCGGGCGTCTTGCCGTGACGGGACCCCTCCCCGGCAATTGTCTCGATCTGTAACAGTTAGAACCCAAAAACCGGTCTAAATGTTACAGAACGAGACAAACCCCAGCCCCGCGAGACAACATCTCAATCTGTAACAGTAAGGGGTCAAAAACCTCTCTAGATGTTACAGATCGAGACATTTGAGTTGACCGCGGACGGTCTGTCTCGATCTGTAACAGTTATTCGACAAAATCGGGTCTAGTTGTTACAGATTGAGACATTAGACCGGCTACGGCCCGCCGACCTGGCCATCAGCTCAACCAATAACGAAATGTCATACATTTCAATCTCCACTGGACACCCCGGGGGTATGGGTGTATAGTATCGGCGGGTTAACAATTCCAACACCGAACTACAGAAAGGAGAAGCCATGGCTCAAGATAAATTCGATGTGGGTGGCATGACGTGCGCCGCCTGTCAGGCGCACGTGGACCGTGCCGTGAGCAAGCTCGACGGCGTCGAGAGCGTCGCGGTCAATCTGCTCGCCGGCTCCATGCTGGTCGACTACGACCCCGCGCAGGTCACGCCCGACGACATCTGCACCGCCGTCGATCGCGCTGGCTATTCGGCATCGCCCGTCAGCGTGGGCACCGACGCTGTCCAAAGCGGAAGTGCGCAAGCCAGGTCCGGCGCCGCCCATATGGAGTCGCCCACCAAAAAGTTGGAGGCCGCCGCCTCTGCCATGCGCACCCGCCTCATCGTCTCGATCGTCTTCCTCATCCCACTGTTCTACATAGGCATGGGGCACATGCTCGGCTGGCCGCTGCCCGGCATCTTCACCGACCACACCCACAGCATGACGCTCGCTCTCACCGAGCTCGCCCTGCTCATCCCCATCGTCTACATCAACGACGCGTACTTTATCAACGGGTTTAAATCACTCGCGCACGGCGCGCCTACCATGGACGCCCTTATTGCCGTGGGCGCCACCGCGTCGATCGCCTGGTCGCTCTACGCCATGTTTATCATGGCCGACCAGCTGGCCACAGGTCAGGTGCACGAGGCCATGATGACGAGCATGGACAACCTATATTTTGAGAGCGCCGGCACCATCCTGTCGCTCGTCACCGTGGGCAAATACCTCGAGACGCGCAGCAAGTCCAAGACCGGCGGCGCCATCGAGGCGCTGATCGACCTGGCACCCAAGACCGCGACCGTCGTGGCAGAGGACGGCAGCGAGACCACCGTCGACGTCGACAGCATCCTTCCCGGCCAGGTCCTGCGTGTGCGCCCCGGCGAGTCCATCCCCGTCGATGGCGTGGTGCTCAAGGGCAGCTCGGCCGTGGACGAAAGTGCGATGACCGGCGAATCCATCCCCGTGGAGAAGACCGCCGGCGACACCGTCAACGCCGCCACGGTCAACCGCACCGGATCGTTTACCTTCCGCGCCACGCGCGTGGGCGCCGACACGTCGCTTGCCAAGATTATCCAGCTCGTCGAGGACGCCAACGCCACCAAGGCGCCTATCGCCCGCCTGGCCGATAAGGTCGCCGGTGTGTTTGTGCCCGTGGTGTTTGTGATCTCGGCCGTGACTTTTGTGGCGTGGATGGCGCTCACCGGCAGCATCAACGAGGCGCTCACTTCCGCTGTGGCGGTGATGGTGATCAGCTGTCCGTGCGCACTCGGCCTGGCCACGCCCGTCGCCATCATGGTGGGCACCGGCAAGGGCGCCGAAATGGGCATCCTGTTCAAAAGCGCCGAGGCGCTGGAGAACCTGCGCAGCGTGGGCACCGTGGTGCTCGACAAGACGGGCACCGTCACCCGCGGTAAGCCTGCCGTGACCGATATCGTGGTAGCCACGCGCGCCGACGGCTCGCCCGCCATGAGCGAAAAAGGCGCTGCTCAAGCTGGCCGCCGCGTTGGAGCGCTCGAGCGAGCACCCGCTGGCCGAGGCGATTATGGCCGAGTGCGAGACACGCGGGATCGTCGCACGCATGGTCGAGGACTTTGCCGCCGTGCCCGGTCGCGGCGTTACGGCGCGCGAGGGGCAAAACGCCATTGCAGCCGGCAACGTACGCCTGATGAACGAGTTGGGCGTTACCGTGCCCGCGGGTCTTGCCGAGCAATTTGCCGCCGAGGGCAAGACGCCGCTGTTCTTTGCCAAGAACGGCGAGCTTGCTGGCACCATTGCCGTGGCTGACGAGGTCAAGGGAGACGAGCGCCGGGGCCATCGCCGCACTGCGCTCACTTGGCGTCGATGTACGCATGCTCACCGGCGACAACCGCGTGACGGCCGAGGCCATCGCCCGCCGCGTGGGGCTGAGCGGCGAACAGGTCATCGCCGACGTTCTCCCCGCCGACAAGGAACGCCACGTGCGCGAACTGCAGGATGCGGGCGGCAAGGTCGCCATGGTGGGCGACGGCATCAATGACTCCCCCGCCCTGGCGCGCGCCGACGTGGGCCTTGCCATCGGCACCGGCGCCGACATCGCCAAAGAAGGGGCAGATGTGGTGCTCATGCGCAGCGACCTCATGGACGTCGCCCGCGCCATCGAGCTGTCGCGCGCCACGATCCGCAACATCAAGCAGGACCTGTTCTGGGCGCTGTTCTACAACGGCATCGGCATTCCGCTGGCGGCGGGCGTGTTCTTCCCGCTCACCGGATGGCAGCTCTCGCCGATGTTTGGCGCCGCGGCCATGAGCCTGTCGAGCGTATGCGTTGTAAGCAATGCGCTGCGCCTACGAACCTTTAAGCCCAAGACGGCACGCTGAGGCACCCGACCTTGCCCCTCAACGCGCCTTTAAGATGACTCCGTTCACGACTAAACTGTCAGATAATCTCAATCGATAAGGAGACACCCATGCGTTACACAATCAAGACTTCCGGCCTTATGTGCGGCCACTGCGACGCTACTGTCGAGACGGCACTGCTCAACGTTGCCGGCGTGACCGATGCCGATGCCGATCACGAGACCCAGACCGTCCAGGTGGAGTGCGCCGACACCGTGACCGCCGAGCAGCTCGCCGCCGCCGTCGAGGGCGCCGGCGAGAAGTTCCATGCCCTGTCCGTAACCGCCGCGTAGCAGGCGCCACCTGCCCCCTCAGAAGTTGCGGTGAAATACGGACTGTTGAGCCCCCTAGGACCTTAAACAGTCCGTATTTCACCGCAACTGACAGGGGGGCATCCGGAAGATCGACCAGAAACGAGGACCCGCCATGATGGCAGACCATAAATCGGTGACCCGCATGCTCAAGACGGCACGCGGTCAGATCGACGGCATCCTGCGGATGGTCGAGGAGGACCGCTACTGCGTCGATATCTCCACGCAGCTCATGGCCACACAGGCGCTCCTCGCGCGCATCAACGCCGATGTGCTCAAGGCACATATCGAGGGCTGCGTGACTTCGGCAATCGAATCGGGCGACGAAGACCTCAAAGCCGCCAAGCTCGCCGAAATCGAACGCGTCGTCGACAAACTCTCAAGTAATTGGGGCATTGGGGACAGGTACGTTTGCACCACATTGGTGCAGATTAACCTGTCCCCCTTGCTCTAAATCGGGTATAAAGGCGTGCGGCATATCGAACGAAAGGCAATTCGCATGAATGACTTTATGAAAGGTCGCAATGGCGCCGATGAGCTCACCATCGTGATGGGTTTTGCCGGCATCGTCATCGCGATGATCGGATCGATAGCCCGCATCCAGTGGCTCAGCTGGATCGCCATCGCCGTAATCGTGATCGGCGTGCTGCGCGGCCTGTCCAAAAATATCGGCGCGCGCCGCAAGGAGAACGAGGCCTTTGTCACGGCGACCGCAAACGTACCCGGCTTAGGCAAGTTTGTAGCTAGCTTGGGCGGCGGAGCCGCAGCTGCCAACGCCTCGCGCGCGGCCGGCACCAGCAAGGAAGACTTTGAGCGTGCCAAGCGCACGGCCAAGAAGATGTGGAAGGGCCGCAAGACCACGGCATACCTCAAGTGCCCCAACTGCGGCCAGATGCTCTCCGTCCCCAAGGGCAAGGGCAAGATCCGCGTCACCTGCCCCAAGTGCCACGCCAAGATGGAGACACGCTCATAGCTGCCATACCATGGGACAAATAAAAGCCGAGGCCTCGCACTGGGACCTCGGCTTTTTTCTGATTATGACAAAGGGATTGCCCCTTTGTCGCATCGTCATATCGCACGCTTACGCCACGCCGTCGCGGGCAAGCTCCTCGGCCAACGCCTCGGCAGGCATGGCCATAATCGTGTCGAGCTCGGCGTCCACCTCGGGAATACGCTTCACCTTGAGCTTGCGCACCAGATCGCCACGGCACATCACGTGCGTCGGCTCACGCAGAGCACACAGGTCATCGAGCGGGTTCTCGCGCGTCACCAAAATGTTGGCCGCCTTGCCGCACTCGATCGTACCGGTCTCGTCACCCAGCCCCAGCAGCTCGGCATTAACCTGCGTGGCTGTATGCAGTGCGAAGGCGTTGCTCACGCCGACATACTTGGCAAAATAGGCGACCTCGCGCCACATGTCATACTGCGTCACGAACGGGCAGCTTGAGTCCGTGCCAAGGCCCACCTTAACGCCAGCTTCCAGTGCGGCACGGGCGCTCTCGATAATGCCCGAGCACACGATATCGCCGTTCTTCTTTTGCGTATCGGTCGAATGGGTCTTTTCCGGGTCGAGCAATACAAACGGCAGCGCCGGGCTGATAGTGCAGGTCACACTCGGCGCACGCCCCTCGAGCTGTGTGCCCGCGGCGCCACGGTACAGCTCCAGAATCTCGGGCGTCAACGGAGCGCCGTGCTCAATCGTGTCAACGCCGGCCTCAAGCGCGGCCTTCACGCCCTCGGTACTCTCGACATGGGCCATAACCGGAAGGCCCATATCGTGCGCCGCCTTGCATGCCGCCGCGGCAACCTCCACCGGCATACGCAGCACGCCCGGCTCGCCCACCTCGGTCGCATCGAACACGCCGCCCGTCACGAACAGCTTAATGACGTCGGCACCGCGCGCATACAGGTCGCGCACCTGTTCGGCTGCCTCGGCGGGACTGTTGGCCACCTGGGCGAACAGGCCCGCACCATGGCCGCCCGACACCGTGACGCCCGTTCCCGGCGCCACCAGGCGAGGACCTTGATACTTGCCGGCATCGATAGCATCGCGCACGGCCAGATCGGCAAACAGCGGGTCGCCCGCGCCGCGCACCGTGGTCACGCCGCTTGCTAGCTGCTGCTGGGCACTGCCCTTGAGGATGCGGCGGACGATGGTGCGGCCCACGGGGTTGTCGAGTTTCTTCATGAGCGCGCCCGCATCGCCGGCCGAGACCGGCTTGCCCTGAACCGCACAGATGCACATGCATATTGATGAGACCGGGCATGAGATACGCACCCGCCAGGTCGATGACCTCGGCACCCGCCGGCGCCTGCGCCACAGCACTCGGCCCCATCCAGGTGATGACGCCGCGCTCAACGGCCACGGCCATATCGGGCTGCGGCTCCATATGCTCCGAACCATCCAGAATGGTCGCATTGATAAACAGCGTGGAACGATCGGCAGACGCCATATCGAGCTCCTCCCCCTCAGAAAACTTGAACATCTGTCCATTATTACCTAGTCCCGCTGGATTGCTGCAGACGCATCGGCTAACGGAGAAAGGAGGGGAATATGAGGGAGGACGGGAGTCGATGCAGCCCTTCCCCAGCGGTGAATACAAAACATCTCAATCTGTAACAGGAGAACCGTCTTTGAGCCTCCAGATGTTACAGAACAAGATCTTTCGGTCGCATACCCACCCTTTATCTCAATCTGTAACAGTAAGCCCGGTTTTGAGCCGCTAGATGTTACAGATCGAGATCTTTGGCAGCAGTCCAACCCTTTGTCTCAATCTGTAACAGGTAGACCGTATTTTGACAGCCAGATGTTACAGATTGAGACATTCGGTCGAGGCCGCACTTGTTCATCTCAATCTGTAACAGTTACGGGCCCAAACAGCCGCCAAATGTTACAGATCGAGACAAAACCTCTCAGCGCCCATACCACTGACGTCTCCATTCCTTAGCCAGATCAGCCCGCTGCGGAATACCCGCCAGTCTCATCTTCTCGACCAGTTTCACCGGATTCTTGAGTTCATCGAACGTAAACCGAAGCACCTTATGCCCGAGCATCGTCAGATGGGACTCCCGCTGACGCTCCGCAACAAACGGATCGATCGGCTCCCGGCCCTCGCCGGTCTGCAGGGTATACTTTCCCTTTCCGTCGAGCTCGCCGATCACGCACGTTCCATCCTCGAGCTTCCAGAAATAGTCGACGCGAAACACACGAGTCGGATCGAGCGGATCACGAAACTCCACCTGCAACTCCGGCACCGGAAACCCATACGCGATAAAGAATGCCCGAAAACGAGACTCGCCGCCGTTTTCGGACAGCCCGTCCGCATGCGACGCAATCACCTGTGCCCTGCGATACCCTCGCCTGCCCTCGCAATCGACGCGGAGGCGCTCGCACAAATCCCAACGTGATACGCCTTTCGCCCGCAGTGCAGAATCGGCAATCGCCAACCCGTAGGAGAACGGCGCACGCAGTAAGCAATCCTCCACCGTGCGCCAAAACGACGTCACCTGCACGCCATCAACACGCTCGAGCGCGCCCGCCATCTGTGGACGCGACAACCTGCACCCGCTGCTCAACGTCACCGAGCAACCCGTCTTAACAAGATATCGTGGCCCGAGCAGATCATTCGGCACCTCCAGACCCCACAAAAGCGCCGCGTCATAGCCCCAAAACGCCCAATCGGGATGAAACTCCGCAAGCCCTTTGATAGTCCTCAGCGCTCGCTCCGCCGGCGTCAATGCATCCCAATCATGCTGAAAACAGAACAGGTACGGCTCGGGCTCCGCGATATCGTCGGTTCCAACATGGCGTCGTAGCCACATGAGCTCGGTATTGTCATGCGTTGCGAGCAGCGCACCTTGCTTGGCCGTCTCCGTGAGCCTGGCAAGCATCCTATTCCGCGCCAAGGTGTTACGCGTTGCATGCTTCTGTTTGAAAACGGTATTAGACACTTCCATCACCACCACATCGGACAAATGGGCCATCGCCGCTGTTGCTGCCGCCGGCAAACGTCTTGATCTGTAACAATTACGGGCACAAGCAGCCGCCAAACGTTACAGATCGAGACATTCGTGCAGCATTGCACCTCTTTGTCTCAATCTGTAACAGGAAGACCGATTTTTGGCCGCTAGATGTTACAGATTGAGACATTCCCCAACCAGGTGCCAAACGTCTCGGTCTGTAACAGTTAGACGTTCTCCAGACCCCCAAACGTTACAGATTTAGACAAACCAGCGGCGCCAAGCGTTCGTCTCGATCTGTAACAGGTAGACCGGTTTTTTGTCCCTAGACGTTACAGACCGAGACATAACGGCAGAAGGCAAGGCAGGCGACGCCAGCCACACCCCCCTACTCCCACTCCTGCTCGTAGATGTTAAGCGACTTCACGTACCGCCCCTGGGCACCCATGATGTCGCGGACCAGGCGCAAAAAGAAGCTGATGCATGAGGTGTCGAAGCCATCTTCCAGGTCTTCTGGATGAACGGCGCCAGGCCCGTCGACCGCCGTGTCACTCAGGCGTGCGATGTCATACAGATAGAGTTGTCCCGCCGTCAGCCAGACATCGTCGACGCAGGCGAGGCGCACCGCAATCGCTCCGTCGCTCCAATGCTCCTTTTGCACGATATGCGGGTCGTAGACATCAAAACCATGATCGGTGCGTATGTCCTTCAGCACGACCATGCCGGACGCAGGATCCTTGTCCAAAATGCCAAAGCGCGAGAAATACTGCGTGTCGCGTACCTGCTCGAGCCGCTTGAGCGAGGCAGGCGAAAACGATGCCGGCGGCTCGTCAACATACAGCTCGAGCAGCGTCTTGCCATGGCGATAGGGGCGCTCAAAGAGCAGCCAATCGGTAAACGCCATGTTGTAGGCCATGATTTCGTTTTGCGAAGGCTCGGTGCAATAGCTGAGCCATGGGTCGACAATGATCTCGAACTGTTCGCGCGCCGGCTCCAAAAACTGGAACTTCCGCAGCATCCAAAAATGGGCCATGTCGGCAATATCGTTGCCGACGGCTTCGGCTAGCTGCGCTCGGTCTAAAGCGTGGTCAGTCATGGCATCCTCCTCAAACCGATGGACCTCAATTTGAGCTTACGAGGAGGGTGGGCAGCCACGACCAGCGCGGGCAAAATAGGCCTCCGGCTGCAAACCAGATGCTGACCAAACACTTGACGAAAAGCTTGACCGAAAATGCGCACCGCAACAAAAACCGCAGGTAAACATAGACGGCCAACCCGCCCTTTTGAGCCAGATACCCACAGCCACCACAGAAACAACAGGTGACCACAGCCCAAGAAGTCGACAAATGAACACCCACACGTCGACAAACGAGCAAATCGCTCGCAAAGAGTGTCCCCAACGACTAGACAAAAATGACTAGTCATTGGGGACGTTCTTAAATGACTACTTTACAGCTCCAGCGCATCGGCGACTTCGGCGGCGCAGGCCAGAGCATCGGCCATGGCGTTCGCCACGAGCGAGCTGCCGTTGCGAGCATCACCCGCCACATACACCGGCGCGGCATCCGCAGCGACGCCGTTGACACGGGCCGCAAGGTACGAGCCCTCGGCAGCCATCACCGGCAGCGGACGACCAGCGGTGGCAACGGGCACGCCAACGGCGTCAAACACACCATGCTCGGGACCCGTAAAGCCGCAGGCGATGAGCACCAGCTGCGCCGGCACCTCGTGCTCGGAGCCCGCGATGCGCTCGGGCTTGCCGGCCGACCAGTCCAAATCGACCACGCGCAGGCCCGCTGCCGCACCCTTCTTGTCTAGCAGCACCTCGAGCGTATCCACGCCCCAGGCACGCATCTCGCCACCCATGGCAGCGATGACCTCCTGCTGGCCGTAGTCGGTCTTCTTCACATTGGGCCACTGCGGCCAGGGATTGCTCGCCGTACGTTTATCGGGCGCCGCCGGCAAGAACTCAAACTGGCGCACGCTGCGCGCACCCTGGCGCACCGCGGTACCCACGCAGTCGTTGCCGGTATCGCCGCCGCCAATGACCACGACGTCCAGGCCGTGCGCGTCAATAGCGGGCTCGCCGCCGTCGAGTACCGACACGGTCGAAGCCGTCAGATAGTCCACGGCATACACCACACCGGGAGCGTCAATGTTCGCAGCCGAAAGCCCGCGCGGGGCACGGGCACCAGCAGCCACCACGACAGCGTCAAAACCATCGAGCTTGGCTGCCACCGCAGGGTCCGTCACATCGGCGCTCAGCTCAAACACAATGCCCAACTCACGCATGAGCGCCACGCGACGCTCGACCACGGACTTCTCGAGCTTCATGTTGGGAATGCCATACATGAGCAGGCCGCCGGGGCGATCGTCGCGCTCAAACACCGTCACGCGGGCGCCACGACGCGCAAGCTCCCATGCTGCCACCAGGCCAGCCGGGCCGGAACCAACCACGGCGACCGAGGACGCGTCCTCCCCTGCCGGCTCAAAGCGGTGCGGACCGCCGTTGGCCCACTCATGGTCGCTAATCGCGCGCTCGTTGTCATGGATCGTCGTGGGCTGGCCATCGACCGAGCCCAGGTTGCATGCGGCCTCGCACAGCGCCGGGCACACGCGACTCGTGAACTCGGGCATGGGCGAGGTGAGCGACAGGCGCTCGGCAGCCTCGTCCCAGCGACCGCGATACACCAGCTCATTCCACTCGGGAATCAGGTTATGCAGCGGGCAGCCGCTCGGGCGTGCCTTGCCAAAGCTCGCGCCCATCTGGCAAAACGCCACGCCGCACATCATGCAACGGCTCGCCTGGGCACGGCGCGCGTCGTCGTCGAGCTCCACGTACAGCGGGTCGAAATCGCGGCTGCGCTCCTCCACGGGGCGCAGCTCGTGGGTCACGCGATCGATATCAAGAAAAGCACCGGGCTTACCCATGGCACTTACGCCTCCTTCTTGGTCGAAGCAACAGAGCTGGCGGTGGCGGGCGCAGCGCCAGCGACACCACCCGCCACATCAAAGCGAGCGACATCCGCGGCACTCGCGCGACCGGTCACAATGTCAAACGCCAACTCCTCGCCCTGCGCATGCGTCTTGCCCACGGCCTCGGCCGCAGCGACAATCGCCAGCACGCGCTCGTACTCGGTTGGAATGACCTTCACAAAGTGCTTGCTCATCGAGTCGTAGCTGTAGAGCAGCTTAATGCCGCGCGGGCTCTGCGTCGCGTCCACGTGCTCCTGGATGAGCTCGCGAATCTGCGCCAGCTCGCCGGCCGTCGGGGCTTTAAGCTCAACGCTCTCGTGGTGCACACGGGCATCAAGCGTGCAGAACTGATCGAAGACATAAGCCACGCCACCAGTCATACCGGCGGCGAAGTTTTTGTCCAACCTCGCCCAGGATGAGCGCCAGACCGCCCGTCATGTACTCGCAGCCATGGTTGCCGCAGCCCTCGACCACCACGGTGGCACCGGAGTTGCGCACGCCAAAGCGCTGGCCTGCCAGGCCGTTAATGAAGCCGCGGCCGCTCGTGGCGCCAAAGAACGCAACGTTGCCCACGATGATGTTCTCGTCGAACTTGTAGGTCGCATGCGGGTTGGGGTGCACCGACACCTCGCCGCCCGAAAGGCCCTTGCCAAAGTAATCGTTGGCATCGCCGCACACGTTGAGCGTAATGCCGCGCGGCAGGAAGGCGCCAAAACTCTGACCGGCCGAACCATCGCAATCGATGGTGATGGAGCCGGCGGGCAGGCCCTCGGGATGCGCCTTGGTCACCGCGTTGCCCAAGATGGTGCCCACGCAGCGGTTGACGTTGGCGATATCGGCGCGGAAGCGAATCGGACGCAGGTGCGCACGGGCATCGGCCGTATAGGGCACAAACAGCGTGGAGTCGAGCGTCTTGTCGAGCTCGCTGTCCGCGGCCATTTGCGGCAGGAAGTGGCGACCGTCGGCACCCGGGATATGGGCACCGAACTCGCAGGTCGCGCTCGCCAGCACGGGCGACAGATCCAGCAGGTTGGCCTTGCGGTTGCCCGGGACCTCGATCTGGCGCAGGCACTCGGGATGGCCGACCATCTCGTCGACGGTGCGGAAGCCCAGGCTCGCCATGACCTCGCGCAGTTGCTCGGCAACAAAGAGCATAAAGTGCTCAACGTGCTCGGGCTTGCCGCGGAAGCCGCGACGCAGGCGGCAGTTTTGCGTAGCGATGCCGGCGGGGCAGGTATCCTGCTGGCAGTCGCGCTGCATGAGGCAGCCCATCGAGATGAGCGGCATGGTCGCAAAGCCAAACTCCTCGGCACCCAGCAGGCAGGCGACGGCAACATCGGTGCCGTCCATGAGCTTGCCGTCGGCCTCGAGCACCACGCGCGAGCGCAGGCCGTTTTGCAGCAGCGTCTGCTGGGCCTCGGCAAGGCCAAGCTCCAGCGGCAGACCGGCGTGCCAGATGGAATCGCGCGCCGCGGCACCCGAGCCGCCGTTATGGCCGCTAATCAAGATCTTGTCGGCAGCGCCCTTGGCAACACCGGTGGCGATAGTGCCGACACCGGCCTCGCTGACCAGCTTGACCGACACGCGCGCGCCGGGGTTGGCGTTCTTAAGATCGAAGATCAGCTCTGCCAGGTCCTCGATAGAGTAAATGTCGTGGTGCGGCGGAGGCGAGATCAGGCCGATGCCGGGCGTGGACTGACGGACCTCGGCAATCCAAGGGTAGACCTTCTTGCCGGGCAGGTGACCGCCCTCGCCAGGCTTGGCGCCCTGGGCCATCTTGATCTGAATCTCGAAGGCGCTGCACAGGTAACGGCTCGTCACGCCAAAGCGCGCGCTTGCCACCTGCTTGATCGCGGAGTTCTTGGAATCACCGTTAGCCAGCGGGGTCTCGCGACGCGGGTCCTCGCCGCCCTCGCCGGAGTTGGAACGTCCGTGCAGGCGGTTCATGGCGATGGCCATGCACTCGTGTGCCTCTTTGCTGATGGAGCCATACGACATGGCGCCGGTGTTAAAGCGGCGGACGATGTTGAGCGCGGGCTCCACCTCGTCGAGTGCCACCGGAGTGCGGCCGCTGGCATCAAAGTCGAGCAAGTCGCGCAGGCGCACGGCACGGCCGGTGCGATGCAGGCGGGCGCTGTACTCCTTAAAGGTGTCGTAGCTGTCCTCACGGCAGGCGGTCTGCAGCAAGTAGACAGTCTGCGGATCGATGAGGTGATCCTCCCCGCCGAGCGGACGCCACTTGGTCAGACCCAGCGTGGGCAGCTGCTCGGGAGCCGGGCTCTTAAGGATAGCGAGCGCAGCGTCGTAGCGCTCGCTTTGCTCACGCTCAACGTCCTCGACACCCATACCGCCCACACGGCTCACCGTGCCGGCGAAGTACGCGTTGACGAACTCCGGCGTAAAGCCCACGGCCTCGAAGATCTGCGCCGAATGATAACTCTGCACCGTGGAGATGCCCATCTTGGACATGATGGAGACGATGCCGGCGGTCGCAGCCTTGTTGTAGTTGGCGATGCCCTGCTCGGCTGTCACGTCCAGATCGCCGTGCGCCGCCAAGTCGCGAATGCACGCATGCGCGTTGTACGGGTAGATGCCGCTTGCGGAGTAGCCCACCAGTGCCGCAAAGTCGTGCGGAGACACGGCGTCGCCGCACTCCACCACGATGTCGGCAAAGGTACGCACGCCGGCGCGGATCAGGTGGTTGTGCACACAGCCCACGGCGAGTAGCGACGGCACGGGCACCTCGCCCGCAGCGGCACGATCGCTCAACACCACGATGTTCACGCCGTCGCGAACCGCAGCCTCGACGTCTTCGGCAAGCTGCTTGAGCGCAGCCTGCAGCGCGCCCTCACCCGCGTCGCGGCGGTACACGGCACGGAACCGGCGGGTCTTAAAGCCAACACGGTCAATCGCGCAGATGCGGTCGAACTCCTCCTCGCTCAGCAGCGGGCGCTCCAGGCGCACCAGCTGGCAGGCCGTGCGGGAATCCTCGAGCAGGTTGCCGTGGTTGCCCAGGTAGAGCGTGGTCGAGGTGACCATATGCTCGCGAAGGGCATCGATCGGCGGATTCGTGACCTGGGCGAACAGCTGATAGAAGTAGTCGAAGAACGAACGTGCTTTCTTGGACAGGCAGGCCAGCGGCGCATCGATGCCCATCGAGGCGAGCGGGGCCTTGCCCTGCTGGGCCATGGGACGCACGACCTCGTCAACATCATCCCAGTGGTAGCCGAGCTTGGCCATACGCACGGCGGCAGGTACCTCGGCGTCCTCGGCGGGCGTTGCCGAGGCAGGCCTATCGAGCGCGTCGACGGTCAGCGTCTCCTCGGCGATCCAATCACGGTAGGGCTTTTCCTTGGCGTAACGGGCGCGCAGCTCGTCGTTGTAGATCACACGGCCGCGGGCAAAGTCGACCTCGAGCATCTGCCCCGGTCCCAGGCAGCCGCTTGTCAGGATGTTCTCGGGGCTCACCTCGATGGTGCCCACCTCGCTTGCCAGCATAAAGCGACCGTCGCGCGTCACATAGTAGCGGGCGGGACGCAGGCCGTTACGGTCGAGGGCGGCACCCAGTGTGCGACCGTCGGTAAAGGCGATGGCCGCCGGGCCATCCCACGGCTCCATGAGCATGGACTGGTAAGCGTCGTAGGCGCGGCGCTCCTCACTCAGGCTGTCGTTGTGGTCCCACGGCTCGGGCAGCAGCATGGATGCGGCACGCGTGAGCGGACGACCGTTCATGACCAGGAACTCGAGCACGTTGTCCAGAATCGCGGAGTCGGAACCCTCGCGGTTGATGATGGGCATCACGCGCTCAAGATCGTGCTGCAGCACGGGGCTGTACAGGTTGGGTTCGCGGGCGCGAATCCAGTTGACGTTGCCCTTGAGGGTGTTGATCTCGCCGTTGTGGATGATAAAGCGGTTGGGATGTGCGCGCTCCCAGCTGGGCGTGGTGTTGGTGGAGGAGCGCGAGTGGACGAGCGCCACAGCCGTCTTGACGGCGGCGTCGTTGAGATCGATGAAGAAGCGGCGCATCTGCGTGGCGACCAGCATGCCCTTGTACACGATAGTGCGCGAGCTCATGGAGCACACATAGAAGATCTTGTCGCGCAGGGCGAACTCAGCGTCGGCCTTCTTTTCGATGGTGCGGCGGCACACATACAGACGGCGCTCGAAGGCGTCGCCCGCCAGCGTGTCGTCCGAACGGCCCAGGAAAGCCTGCAAGATAGTGGGCATGCAGGCGCGGGCCGTCTCGCCCAGGTCGTGCGGGTCGACGGGCACCTCGCGCCAAAAGAGCAGCGGCACGCCGGCCTCGGCGCAGCCCTCCTCAAACACGCGACGGGCATCCTCTACGCCCTTGTCGTCCTGCGGGAAGAACAGCATGGCCACGCCATAGTCGCCCTCTGCCGGCAGGATCTGGCCGCACTTTTGGGCCTCTTTACGGAAAAAGTGATGCGGAACCTGGAACAGGATTCCGGCGCCGTCGCCGGTGTTCTTCTCGAGTCCGGTGCCGCCGCGGTGCTCCAAGTTGACCAGAATGGACAGTGCGTCGTCCAGAATCTGGTGATGGCGCTCGCCGTTGATATCGGCAAGCGCGCCGATGCCACATGCATCGTGGTCGAATTCGGGGCGATAAAGGCCCTGCTGCTGAGCGGAATCTGCCTGCATCGCGATCCTCCCCTTGGTGTTAGACAGTCAGTTGAATAGGCATAGTAGGAGCATCGCCGGCCCGTTGTGTTTCCCGCCCGTTTCGAAACAATCGCGTAACGCACGTCCTACGAGTGGGTACCGCCGACTTCAAGGACGACAACAAGGGCCCCAGGTTCGGCCTGCAAACTCACCTCTTCAAACATCTCAATCTGTAACAGTAAGATCCAATTTCCATCCCTAGTTGTTACAGATCAAGACATTTCAGCAATCCCCTTTCACCATCCTATTCAAATACAACAATTTTGTTAGCTTTGATTAACTTTTTAGCCTAAAACGGGTATCCTTTGCGGCGTCAAACAAACGGCACGCATGCCGTGCCACATTAAAGAGGCCCCTATGGCAAACCAGACAGACCGGCAGACGATCCAACTCGTCCTTATCCGCCACGGAGAGTCGGAGTGGAACAAACTCAACCTGTTCACCGGCTGGACCGACGTAGAGCTCACCGACACGGGCCGCGAAGAAGCCGCCGCAGGCGGTCGAGCCCTCAAAGAAGCCGGTTTCGACTTTGACGTCTGCTACACTTCGCGCCTCAAGCGCGCGATCCACACCCTCAACATCGTGCTCGGCCAAATGGATCGCGAGTGGCTGCCCGTCATCAAATCCTGGAAGCTCAACGAGCGCCACTACGGCGCGTTGCAGGGTCTCAACAAGGCCGATGCCGCGGCGGAGCACGGCGACGAACAGGTGCTCATCTGGCGCCGCTCCTTCGATATCTGCCCGCCGGCACTCGAGCCGAACGACGCGCGCGATCCCCACACCCAGGAGCAATACCGTGATGTCGCACCCGACCAGCTGCCCCTACACCGAGTGCCTCAAGGACACGATAGCCCGCGCCTGGCCTTATTTCGAAGACGAGATTCGCCCCCAGATGCTCGCCGGCAAGCGCGTACTCATCGCCGCACACGGCAACTCCCTGCGCTCTCTCGTCATGAAGTTCGAGCACCTCACGCCCGAGGAGATCCTCAAGGTCAACATCCCCACCGGCGTGCCGCTCGTCTACACCTTCGATGCCGATTTCAACGTACTCGACAAGCGCTACATCGGCGACCCGGCGACCATCGCCGCCAAGATCGACGCCGTGGCCAACCAAGGCAAGGCGCGCAGGTAACCCCAACCCAAACCCGACGCGTGGCGCCGCGCGACCCAGATGCGACGCCACGCCGCCCATACACAGGAGCGCACCATGCTCAACCATCTCAAACAACACTTTGGCTGCCGACGCACCGGTGGTCACGGAGGCCTAGACATTGCGCGGCATATCGGCCCCGGGCTGCTCGTAACCGTCGGCTTTATCGATCCGGGCAACTGGGCCTCCAATATGGCCGCGGGCTCGCAGTTTGGCTACGCGCTGCTGTGGATCGTCACGCTGTCCACGATCATGCTCATCGTGCTGCAGCACAACGCGGCGCACCTGGGCATCGCCACGGGCATGTGTCTTGCCGAGGCCACGACGCGCCACCTACCCCGCCTCGTCGGGCGTGCGATACTCGGCAGCGCGTATCTAGCCACGGTCGCCACCGCCATGGCCGAAGTCCTGGGCGGTGCGATCGCGCTTCAAATGCTCTTTGGCCTGCCCGTACGCGCCGGCTGCATCATCGTGGCGGCGGCATCGATTGCCATGCTCATGACGAACTCCTACAAGCGTGCCGAACGCTGGATCATCGCCTTCGTCGGCGTGGTAGGACTTTCGTTTTTAGCCGAGCTTGCACTAGTCAAGGTCGACTGGCCGCAAGCCGCCGCAAGCTGGATCACGCCCAGTATGCCCACTGGCTCTGCCGCGATTATCGTGAGTGTCCTGGGTGCGGTCGTTATGCCACACAACCTTTTTCTGCACTCCGAGGTCATCCAATCCATGCACTTCGAAGGCCAAGGCAAGCAGGTTATCGAAGAGCGTCTGCGCTACGAGCTCTTCGACACGCTCTTTTCGATGGGCGTGGGCTGGGCAATCAACTCGGCCATGGTCATCCTGGCCGCAACGACCTTCTTTGCGCACGGCATGGTCGTAGACGACCTCGCCGTCGCAGCGGCCACGCTCTCCCCCATTCTGGGCCCGGCAAGCTCGACCATCTTTGCGGTGGCACTGCTGTTTGCGGGACTATCGAGTAGTGTGACGGCGGGCATGGCGGCGGGCACCATCACCGCGGGCATGTTCGACGAGGAATACGACATCCACGACCGACATTCCTCGATCGGGGTGGCGGCCTGCTTCGTCGGCGCAGTGACGGCGTGCCTGGTCGTCCCGAATCCTTTTGAAGGTCTCATTGGGAGTCAGGCACTGCTGTCGCTTCAGCTGCCGATTACGGTCTTTGTGCTCATACGACTCACCAGTTCGCCCCGCGTCATGGGCAAATACACCAACTCGCGCCCGCTCAACGCGCTGCTCGTAGGAATCGGCGTCATCGTGACGATTCTCGACATCGTGCTGCTAACGGGGATGTAATTGGGATGGCGTAACTGTCCAGATATAACGTCTCAATCTGTAACACGTGAGACCGTTTTAAACCGTCAGATAAATCAAAAGGGTCCCGGCCGAGAATTCGACCGGGGCCCTTGGACAGAGCTAACTATATGTTGTTGCAAGTCGTGTCTACGAGCTACTCCTCGACAAGCTCAAACTCATCGGGGCCGACGCCGCAGACCGGGCACACGTAGTCCTCGGGCAGCTCGGGCGTGTCGACCTCAACCTCGTGACCGCAAACGGTGCACACAAACTTATACGTCTTCTTTTCCTCAGCCATGATGTTCTCCTCTCGAACGTGACTGCTGGTGTACTTACTTATTAGTATATATTCTCAATAGTATAATGCAAGTATTTTTAGAACATTTCTAGCCTTGATACGAGGACGCCTTCGGAGGCGTCTTGCCCTTCAGAACCTTGTGGTAGTAATCGTAGGTGAGCGGCGTCTCGTCGCTCAGGCGCTCGGCATCCTCGACCTCGCCAATAAACAGTAGATGCGTGCCCACATCCACAGTGTCGATCAAACGGCAGCTAAACAGGGCCGCCGCGTGCTCGGGCACATAGGGCATGCCCAGAGCCGTCTCGCGGGTCTTGTATTTGGCAAACTTGTCATAATCGCTGCTGGTGCGGAACCCAAAGTTACCGATGTAGAGCATGTCGGCCGTCTGATCGATCACGGTCAGCGCGAACGCTTTGGCCGATGCGATGACGCCCGAGGTGACATTGTCCTTGTTCACGGCAACCGAAATACGCGGCGGCATGGACGTCACCTGCACCGCAGTGTTGATGACGCAGCAGGCGCGCAGCCCGTCTGCCGCAGCGCTCACCACGTACAGACCGCTCGGCATGGTAAAGAACGCAGTTTTGTCCATAACGATCACTCCCCTAGCTCGGGTTGGAACCTCATGAATGTATGTACCCACAAAAAAGGCGGCACCCATAACGGACGCCGCCTTTGAGACATATGTGTCAGAACAGTAAGAAAGATGAGACGCCCGCAGTTGCGGTGAAATAGGACTGAATAGCCCCTCAAACAGGCAAAACAGTCCGTATTCCACCGCAACTTTATGCAGAGTGCCTAACGGTTGCGCTCCTTAAGGGCGCGGTCGATCTCGCGTTGGACATCACGCTTGGCCATGTCCTCACGCTTGTCGTAGAGCTTCTTGCCGCGACCCAGACCCAGCAGCAGCTTTACGCGGCCGTCGATATTAAAGTAGAGCTCCAACGGAACCAGCGCATAACCACGGTTGCGAAGTTTGCCGTCAAGAAAGTCGATCTCCTTGCGGTGCAGCAGCAGACGGCGCCGACGGTCGGGATCGCGATTCCACACGCCACCATGGCTATAAGGGTGGATATGCAGGCCGACGAGCCAGCACTCCCCGCCACGAATCAGCGCAAAGGTGTCGGTGATCTGACAGGCGCGCTCGCGAAGCGACTTGACCTCGGTACCGCTCAGTTCAATACCGCACTCAAACGTCTCATCGATAAAGTACTCGTGATGTGCCGAGCGATTCTTGGAAATGAGCTTGCGCTCGCGCTTACTGGGCATCGCCGGCCTCCTTGGCGCCATCGGCGTTTGAGCCCGCAGCCTCGCGCTTTTGCCCTGCGCTCGGCATTGAGCTCGGCATCGCTCTCGCGCACCAGCTTGATAATCGCCGCGCATGCCTCCTCGCCCACCAAGTCGCGGGCACGGACCGTCAGACGCGTAGCCTCCTGCTTGTCGCCGTCGCTTGCAGCATCGGTCGCGCACATGATCAGGCAGATGGCAATCTCGGCCGAAGGCGAGGTCGGCACGCCTTGCAGGGCCAGTTCACCCATCACGTGGTCGTCGCTCTCATCGGCGGCATCCGGATAGGTGGTATGGATCTTGTTGAGCAGGCGCGTCGTATGCGCATCATTGGGCGCCAGGCGCAGCGCCAGACGCGCGCAGCCCACGGCAGCCGAAACGTTCTCGGTCTCGGGCTCCAGAAGTACTGGCCTAGATTGGCGTAAGCGCGGGCGGCGCACTTGCCATCGCTTGCACGCTCCAGCACCGAGAACGAGAGCGATGCCCACTCCTGCTTGTCCTCGAGTGCGCGGAACAGCTCGGCCAAGTCCAAGCGATAGTTGCAGTTCATGGGGTCCCAACGCACGGCCTGCATCAGGGCATTACGAGCGCTCACATAATCCTGCTGGCGAATGTAGGCGAATGCCATGTCGGAGTACAGGCGGTCAAACGGCACCTCGACCTGAACCAGCTCGCGCGGATCCTTTTCCACGCGACGGTAGGCCAGGCGCTCAAACTTGCTATCAAAGCTAAAGTATTGACGCTTCTCCTCCGTCTTGCACTCGGCGTCGATATACTCCTCGGCAAGCTCCACCAGACGCTCCAGCAGCGGCGTCGCCGTGGCCAGGTCGCCCTGCGCCAGGTAATTCTCGGCATACGTGATGTCTTGTAGGCTGATGGGCAGATCCATGGCTACTCCTCGATCTGAGCGAAACACGGCAGGCGCCGTATATACGGTCAATACACAAAACCCGGGTCTCTTTACGAGGCCCGGGCGTTCAATTTTGGTAGCCCGTACCAGATTCGAACTGGTGATCTCCGCCTTGAGAGGGCGGCGTCCTAAACCGCTAGACGAACGGGCCATATGTAGCAAATGCAATGGCTGGGATGGAGGGAGTCGAACCCCCATTGACGGAACCAGAATCCGCTGTCCTGCCATTAGACGACATCCCAATGACTGCATCGCTGCGCTCGGCTGTGCCTTTGCGCAAGAAAGAAATATACGGGAAGAACCGCCGTGACGCAAGCCCCAATTTTGACTTTTTGAAATTCAGTCAAATTGGCTAATTAAGTCCAACCCGTGAAGGACCTGTGAAGCCGACCGCTGTACACGAAGGGCAAAACGCCGCGAGCGGTAGCCGTCAACCGTTGGCAGATTCTATCGCGAAAGCGATAGCACCAGGTAACACAATCGAAGTATCAATGATCACGTAGATATCGAGGCGCTATGGACGAAGAGCTGGATTACCTATGGGGGACCTTGGGGCTCGAGATATCACCGCCGGACCTTGGCCCGACCGGGACAAAATCCACCCCACGCTGCGCCCCGCCATTACTGTGGTGCAGGCAAAATACCGCCGTGCATCCTTTTTTGATCATGCGGATGTCATGGCACGCGGGACTCCCCGACCTTAAGCGAATCCAGGCAAGCCTCGTCGAGTTGTCCGGCATGCCAACCGTCATATCCGAGGCGCACCTGGAGCAGCGCCAGCGCGAGCGACTGCAACAGCAGCGGATTCCCTTTATCTGCCCCGGCGTTCAGGCATATCTGCCCTTTATGGACGAGGAGTACTGGAGCGGCAAGCCCAACAAACACGTAAAGGTCTACGATCCGCACGAATGGGCACGGCTGGAGGACTGACTGAGGCAGGCTCATCGGCGGAAAGTGCGTCCCAGATTTCAAGCTCAAACTGGTCCCCACTTTCCCGTCGAGCCTCCAACCGGAAACCGTGTCCCACAACGAAGCTCAGAATGGGACGTGCTTTTCCGCAACCGGCCACTTTGGGAAAGCGCATCCCATTCTGGAAGCGAATTCGGGTCGCACTTTCCGCGGCCTCTACAGCAACGCCTCGGTCCAAGCCGCTTCCCTAAAGCCGGGAATCGCAAAGTCGTCGCCCACCAGCAGCGGACGCTTGACCAGCATGCCATCGGTCGCCAGCAGCTCGTAGCACTCCCGATCCGTCATGCCCGCATCCAGGCGCGCCTTCAGGCCAAGCTCTCGATATTTCATGCCCGACGAGTTAAAGAAGCGACGCACCGGCAGCCCCGAACGCGCAATCCAGGTCGCAAGTTCCTCAGCCGTAGGATT
>VOFC01005043.1_pt1 | contig 21034 bp, 17 predicted proteins | sample 5384161 | NCBI WGS metagenome assembly VOFC01 (sample SAMN12384722, study PRJNA508395) | human gut metagenome | isolation source: healthy gut B | host: Homo sapiens
CTCGGCGCTGATCGTGCTGCGGTACTTTGCCCTGGCGCTGTCGCTGACGTTTCCGGCGCTGTACGTGGCCGTGGCGATGTACCACCAGGAAATGATCCCGGCGAAGCTGCTGCTGTCGGTCATCCAGGCCAAGCAGCAGGTGCCGTTTTCCGTACCGGCGATCATTCTGTTCATGCTCATCGCCTTCGAGCTGCTGCAGGAGGCCGGGCTGCGGCTGCCGAACTCCATCGGTCAGACGGTGTCGATCATCGGGGCGCTGCTCGTGGGGCAGTCGGCGGTGGACGCGAAGATCGTGAGCCCCGTGGCGATCATCGTCGTGGCGCTTGCGGGCATCGCGGGCTACACGCTGCCGAATCAGGAGCTGAGCAACGCCGTGCGCCTGCTGCGGCTGGCACTGGTGCTGGCGGCGGCGCTTGCCGGACTGTTCGGCATTCTGGCAATGCTGGGGCTCGTGATCTGGTACCTGTGCACGATCGACAGCGACGGCGTGGCGTATATGGCCCCGTTTGTGGACAGCGAGCGCCCGGCGCTCTGGCGCACGCTGCTGCGCCGGCCGCAGCCGGATGACAAGTTCCGTCCGCCGGAATACGGCAGCGACAACCGGCGGCGGCAGAGATGAGGCACACTATAATATAAGGAGGGATGGTCCATGCGGCGCAGACGGACGCTCGCGCTGCTGCTGGCGGCGGGACTGCTGTGCAGCGGCTGCACCAGCGGCGCGATCTCGAGCAATTACCGCGCGGTCGAGGATCTGGAGCTGATCCAGACGATCGGCGTGGACCGCGCGCCGGAGGGCGTGCGCCTGAGCGCGGCGACGGGCAAGGCGGGCGAGAACGAGGCGCCCAAGCGCATGACGCAGTCCGGCGTGTCGATGCTCGCGGCGCTCGGCCAGCTGCAGGACCGCACGCCGAGCGCGGGGCTTTTTTACGCACAGACGAGCTACCTACTCCTCGGCGAGGAGGCAGCCGCTGCGGGCGAGCTGCCGCCGCTGCTGGATTTCATCGCGCGCGACCCGGATATGCGTCTGAGCGCGCCGCTGTTTCTCGTGCGCGGGGCGACGGCGCAGCAGGCGGTCATGGACACGGGCGACGACAAGACCGACGTGACGGAAGCGCTCACCGCGCTGGAAAAGGACATCACGCTCGACGGCGCGAGCCACGCCTACACCTGCACGGACATCGCCCGCGCGCTCGCGGGCAGCGGCTGTGCCGCCGTGGGCGCCGTGGCGTGCGTGCGCACCCCGGAGAGCGAGGGCGGCAAGCTCGCGCTCGCCCCGGCGGGGTATGCGATCTTTCGCGGCGGGGACTATCTCGGCTGCATCGCGCCCGAGACGGCACGTGGGGCAAGCATGCTCCTCGGCGTGGCCGGGCACGGCGACCTCGCCGTCACCGACCGTGACGGCAGCACCGTCATGCTCACGCTCGACACGTGCAAGGCGGCCATCCGCCCGGTCTGGGACGACGGCACGCTCGCGCGCGTGGACGTGACGCTGAAGCTGCGCGCGGGCATCGCCGAGCTGCGCGCGCCGCGCCGGATCACGGCGCGCGAATATCAGGACGAGCTCAACGCGGCGCTTGCCGCCCTCGTGACCGGCTGGGCGGAGGACGTGATTGCCGCGTCGCAGGCGCTTGAGGCGGACTTTCTCGGCGTGGGGCAGGCGCTCGCCATCGGCTGCGGGCGCAGATGGGCTGCCATCCGCGACGACTGGCCGGCCGTGTGGCAGAGCATGCCGGTGCGCGTGACGGTCAGATGCCGACGTCGGGCGCACGTACGACCTGCGCGACGGCATCGACACATCGGGAGGCGGAAAATGACGGGACTTCAACTCACGCGGCGGCAGTATTACGCGCTGTGCACGATGGTGCTGCTCTCGCCGCTGCTGCACCTCGTGCCGCGCAAGACGGCGGCGGAGGCCGGCTGCGGCGGGTGGCTGAGCGGCGCGGCGGCGCTCGTGCCGCTGCTGCTGTTTGCGGCGCTGCTCGAGGGCATTTTGCGCCGCGGCCGGCCGGGTGAGGGCATCGGTGAGATCACGCTGCGCGCACTCGGCCCGGTCGCGGGGCGCGTGCTGCTGGGCGTCTATGCGCTGTGGTTTCTGCTCTACGGCGCGTTCGCGCTGCGCATCGGGGCGGAGCGCTTCATCGAGGCGGTGTTCCCGCTGAGCCAGCCGTGGCCGTTCGTGGTGACGATCCTCGCCATGGCGGTCTGCGGCGCGCTCGGTGCGCCGAAGGCGCTCTTTCGCGCCGCGGAGATCTTTCTGCCGCTGCTGATGCTCGTGCTGGTGCTGGTGCTGGTATTCGCGGCACCGGGGCTGAACGTGAAGAATCTGCTGCCAGCGACGGTGCAGGAGCTCCCCGGCGTTGCGCGCAGCGGGCTGACGGTGTTCGGCATCGGGGCGGCGGTGCTGTTTTTCGGCGCGTTCACTGGCGGGCGCACCCCGCCCGCGCCCGGGCGGGGACGCGCGGCCGTGTGGTGGTGCGTGCGCATCTGCGTGCTCGTGACGCTGCTGAGCGTGTTCACGATCGGAAACCTCGGCGCGGGGCTGACAGCGCAGCTCAACCACCCGTTTTTCACCCTGCTGCGCAACATCAGCCTCTTTCACGCGGTCGAGCGCTTCGGCGCGCTCGTGATCGGGCTGTGGGTGCTGCCGGACTTTGTGCTCGTGGCGATGCTGCTGACGCTGGCAGTCAACTGTCTGCGCGCGGCGGGAACGCACGACGGGCGGCTGTTCGCGCGGAAAAACCCGCCCGCGCTCGTGCTTCTGTGCGCGGCGGCAGTCGGCGCGGGTGCGCTGCTGCTGGCGCAAAACGCGTTCGAGACGGATGCGCTGCAGACAGATGTCGTGCCGGTCGTAAACATCGTCCTGCTTGGCATCGGCACAGTCGGGATGTATCTGGTCGGCCGGGCGCGCGGGAAAATTTAAGTGCAAGACCGCCCTGCCAGGTGTCCGGCAGGGCGGTCGTTACATGTCTGGTCTATATGGATTGCATGCTCACGGGGCGAGGCGGTCGCGCCAGCGGGCGGTGAGCCGCTCGAGCTCATCGCGAAAGCGCTCAGCCCCTTGTTCGGGCAGCCATCACAGCGGCGCACGAGCGCCGTGAGCTCGCCGAGCGCACGCTGCAGCCGCGCGTAAGCCGGACTCTCGCGGCGCTTGCCGGCAGCGGCGGCCTGGCGCGCCTCGTCATGATGGATGGGCCGCGGCGGGGCTACATACGTATAGGCCCCCGCGGCGAGGTCAAACTCGCTGCCGCTGTAGGGTGCGTCGGCGTCATAGCCGTACTCGCTGCGCAGGCAGGCGGAAAACGCCGTGCACGCATCGTCGTCGCCGTGGTTGACGAACACGTGCGCGGGCTTTTGCTCCATGGCGTTGATCCAATTGAGCAGCCCCTGCTTATCCGCATGGCCGCTCACGCCGGGCAGCACGGTGATCTCGGCGTGCACGGCGATCTCGTCGCCGAAGATCTTCACGGTCTTTTCCCCGTCGTTGAGCTTGCGCCCGAGCGTGCCCACCGCCTGATAGCCCACGAAGAGCACGGTGCACTCCGGCCGCCAGAGGTTATACTTCAGGTGGTGGCGGATGCGTCCGGCATCGCACATGCCGCTCGAGGAGAGGATGACCTTGGGCGTCCGGTCGTTGTTGAGCGCCATGGAGTCCTCTTTCGTGACGGCGGTGTGCAGGTCGTCAAAATACAGCGGGTTGACGCCGCTGCGGATGAGCGCGCGTGCCTCGTCGTCGAGAAAGCTCGTGTCCGTCTGCAGGAAAACGCGCGTGGCCTCGTTTGCGAGCGGGCTGTCCACATACACGGGAAAGTGCGGATGCCCGTGCACCATGCCGGCGTCCTTGATCTGGCGGATAAAATACAGCAGCTCCTGCGTGCGGCCGACGGCAAACGACGGGATGACGACGTTGCCGCCGCGGTCGAGCGTGCGCTGGATGCAGTCCGCGAGCGCGGTCAGATAGTCCACGCGCGGGCCGTGGCTGCGGTCGCCGTAGGTCGACTCGATGAGCACGTAGTCCGCGCCCGAGACGGTCTGCGGGTCGCGGATGATGGGCTGGTCGGTGTTGCCGATGTCGCCGGAAAAGACGATCTTCTTTTCCGCGCCGCCCTCGGTGAGCCATGCCTCGATGCACGCGCTGCCGAGCAGATGGCCGACATCCGTGAAGCGGATGATGATGTTCTCCCCGACCTGAATGCGCTTGCCGTAGCCGCACGGGCGCAGCAAACGCAGTACGCCCTCCACGTCCTCGAGCGTATACAGCGGCTCGGGCGCCGGCTGGCCGGCGCGGGCGGCCTTGCGTCCCTTCCACTCGGCCTCGGACATCTGGATGTGCGCCGCATCGCGCAGCATGATGCCGCACAGGTCGCATGTCGCCTCCGTGGCGTAAACCGTGCCGCGGAAGCCCTGCTTATACAGCAGCGGCAGGTGGCCGGTGTGATCCATGTGCGCGTGCGTGACGAGCACGAACTCGATCTGCGCCGCCGGGACGGGGGATGTCGATGTTCTCAAACTGGTCGCGCCCCTGCTGCATGCCGCAGTCGATCAGGCCGTAATGCCCGCCGATCTCGAGCAGGGTGCAGCTGCCGGTCACCTCGTGGTCGGCGCGGATAAATGTCAGCTTCATGGGCTCGCTCCTTCCGGTTTTCTTTCCCTGATTTTAACACAAGCGTACGGGGAGCGCAACCGCGGCGCGAAAAGTTCACAAATAGCGCCATACCCCGGCGGGGTTCTTCGTCCCGCCGGGGTATGGCATTGCTTATTCGCTTTCGAGCCGCAGCAGGGCCTCGCGGTACTGCACCGTGACCTTGTCGCTCCAGCCGCACCAGTAGTCGATCGCCTCCGATGCGTGCCCACTTGTCAGCCCGTCGAGCACCGTGCGGTACGTCCTGCACAGCTCGCGCATGTCGAGCGTGTAGGCCACCATGTAGTACGCCACGTGTGCAAGCTCGCGCGTCGAGCGCAGCATGACGCGAAAGATCATGTTGTCCGACTCGCGGAACATGCACACCAGAAACTGATTGACCAGGTCCAGAAATTCCGGCTTGTCCTTCTCGCCGTCCGGTGTGTAGGCGATGGCCTCCATCCGCTCGAGCAGCCCGTACAGGTGCCGCATCTGCTCCGTTTTGGGGTTGCGGCCCGTCCAGCGGAACCAGCCGAGCGCGACCATTTCGCGCAGCTCCATAAACGCGTCCACCAGCTCCGGATGCGGCGTGCCGCCGTGCGTCATGATGACCGCCAGCGTCTCCAGATTTGCCCGCTCCCAGTAGGGTGCGACATACGTCGCGTGGCGCGGCACGACCCGCAAAAAACCCAGCCGCTCCAGCTCCTGCAGACCGAGATGCACGTTCGTCTTGCGCAGACCGTACTGCTCGGCCAGTTCACTCTCCGTCGGCAGCCGGTCGCCCGGTTTGCGCTGCCCGCTGAGGATCTCCTTGAGCATCCGGTCCAGAAACTGTTCTCGTTCCGACCGGTTTTCCGTTTCCTTCTCTTTCGTCATGTTCTCTTTTTCCCCCCGAGACCTCCTGTAGATGCACGCATTGTATTGCATTTTTCGCCCGGTGTAAAGAGAAAATAACAAAATTTTTAAGATTTTCCCATCACTGTACAAAAAACGGGACACTCCGTATCGGAGTGCCCCGTTACCCTTGAAGTATCTAGCTTTTCAGGTGATTATGGGCAGGCTGCGAAACCGACGGCCAGCAGCGTCTGCGCGAGGATGTACGTGAGCATGACGACAAAGTTCTGCTTGGTCGGCTCGGCCTTCTTGATGAAGAGCATGTCGCACAGCACGCCGTCGGACGCGAGGAAGGACGACGCGCCGAGAAACGCCGCGAGCTTGCCCCACGTGAACGCCGTCACCAGCGGCAGGAACACGCTGATGCTCAGCGTGCAGAGCATGACCATGTACGCCAGCGACAGCGGACGCAGCGCGCGCGGAATGTTTCTGCGGCTGTTGGCGTACACAAACGCGGCACCGGCGGCGTAGACCGCGCTGATCACGACGATCCAGACCCAGCCGACGCGAATGACATAGTGCGTGTAGATAAAAATCAGGTAGCACACGTGACCCAGGAAGAACGAGGACGTGCCGAGGACAAAGAACTTTTTCTTGAGCGGCCAGAGCAGAAACAGATCGCCCAGACAGCCGAACAGCAGGCCGGCGACCACCCAAAGCGACGGCGTGTTGGCAAAGGCGAGGTACGTCAGCGCGACGACCGGCATCAGCGCGACCTTCGTCGGCTTGCGCAGATCGTCATCACCGCGCCAGCAGCTGATGAGGTGCACGACGGCGAGCGCCGCCAAAAACACCGGGAATAACCATTTCAATACGATCATCTTATCCCATCCTATCTCCAATCAGAATGTTTTCGGAATCCGTGCAAGTTTACATCTCGTTCATTGACACGGTATTCCGATGCAATTATAATAGATTTGGAACTTTATCGTCAATGACTATTGGCAATATTTTAATATTTAATATGCTTGAAGGTGTCCGTTCGTGCTTTATTACCTGCTGTGGATTCCCGCCGTGCTCAGCACTGCGGGGATTTATTTTTTGTCCCCCGCGCTCAGCTACTGGTGGCTGCTGCCCGTGCTGCTCGGCTGCTTCGTGGCGGCGAACCTTGTGTACGTGCTGCTGATGTTTGTCTGCACGTGGTTTGCCGGCCCGAATAAAATGTATGCGCACATCAGCCCGTTTTATCACGCACTGACCATGGCGCTCGACGGCTGGATCCTCGCGCTCTGCCGCATCAAGATCCACGTCGAGGGGCTCGAAAAGGTCCCGACGGATTCGGAGTTTCTCTTCGTGAGCAACCACCGCTCGAACTTTGACCCCATGGTGCAGTGGTGGGTGCTGCGGCGCTGGCCGCTGGCGTTCGTGTCCAAGCCGTCGAATATGCGCAAGTTCGTCATCGGCCCGTTCGTGCGCCGGTGCTGCTTTCTGCCGATCGACCGCGAAAACGCGCGCAACGCCCTGACCACCATCAACGCCGCCGCCAATCTCATCCGCGCGCACGTGTGCTCGTTCGCCATCTACCCCGAGGGCACGCGCAGCAAAAGCGGCGAGCTGCTGCCGTGGCACGCGGGCTCGCTCAAGATCGCGCAGAAGGCAAACGTCCCCATCGTGGTCGGCACGGTCGAGGGCACGGAGCGCATCGCGCGCAACGTCCCCTGGCGGCGTTCGCACGTGTATGTGCGCATCCGCGAGGTCATCCCGGCCGAGACCGTCAAGGCCACGAAAACGACCGACCTCACCGAGGGCATCCGCAGTAAAATGCTCGCCGAGCTGGGCAAATAATCCTGAAATATCAAGCATTTTCCTCGTCCGCACGCTTGCGGGCGAGGATTTTTTATACAGGTAAGATAATGTGTCACATTTTTATCAGAAATGTTGAAATTTGTCGAAATACGTCCTATAATACAGGCTGTCCTCAAAGACCACAAACAGGAGGTTTTTTGCAATGACAACCCACAAAAACATAACACGGATCCTTGCGGTCCTGTTGGCCGTACTGCTGTTCGGCCAGCTCGCCGCGTTCCAGATCCCGGCCTTTGCCGCGGACGTCGTGCCGGACGTGCACGACGGTGCGGCCTACATCCCCGACGACGCGGACGTCAATGACCTGCTCAGCCAGACGCTGCTGAGCAACTACAGCGATGTCGGCACGCAGGAATGGGAGTACAAAGCGACCAGCACGCTGTCCGGCGGCGCGACCAAATGGGTGCCCGTGACCGGCACCACTGCCGGCATCATCCCCGCGCTCACGGCGGGCAAGGCGGGCTTCCCCGCGCTGGATGTGCTCGGCGTGAGCTATCCCGCGCTGGACAGCCAGTCCCCCGCGCAGGACTACGCTGTGCGCCTGAAGGGCACGACGGAGGTCTACACGTTCACGAAGCTGGCACAGCCCGCGGATGCGGACACTGATACCCCGGCCGATACGCCGGCGCAGGCCCCGGACACCACCCCGGCTGACACGCCGGAGGAACCGGCCGATGTGCCGGAGACCGCGGGCGAGACCTATCAGGTCAACATCCCCTATACGGAGAACGGCGCCATCGACTTCGATGCGCTGCGCGCCGCCATCGTCGCCGCCGTGCTGCCCGACGCGGACGCCGCGTCTGTGACCGTGACGCAGCAGCACAAAGGTCTCATCAATACCTATTGGGTCGACCTCGAGGGCGGCTGGGCCGGTGTTACGAAGGTCTCTGCCGTCAGTGCGGGCACCTATGAAATGAAGCTCACCGCCAATGGCACGGACACCTTCGTCACCGTGACGCTGATTGACGCGCGCGCGAACGCAAAGATCGTGCTCAAGGAGGGCGTGTCCGTCACCTACACGAAGGACGCTGCCGCCATGCGCACACAGATCCTCGACAAGCTCATCGACTGGTCGCAGACCACTGTGAGCAAGGAGGACGCAGCCAAGAGCATGGTCATCGAATATAAGACCAAAGGCTACCTGCAGAACACAAGCACGAACAAACTCTCCCCGGAACTCTGGTTCCCGATCGAGGGCGGCAGTGTGAACGTCGGGCTCCTCACCTACACCGCGTCGAGCCTCGGCGCCGGTGAAAACCAGCAGGTGCGCGCGAGCTTCCCGACCACGGCGGACTACCACGGCTGTGACGCAGCCGAGGGCACGCTCACGGTCGACAAGGCCAATGTGCGCGTCAAGGTGCAGGCGGCCGCCATCTCCGCCGGTGAGGCCCTGACCACGCAGCAGTATGTGACCACGAACCCGGAGGACACCTTCGCCATCTTCAAGGTCTACAGCGGCGTGACGAGCGGCCTGTCCGGCATCGTCTACGTGCAGCTCCCGGAGAGTATGGTATCCGAGACCGCGCTGAAAATGCTCGACCCGATCGTCAAGCCCATTCTCGGCAAAACGCTCGCCGAAGCGCTGCAGGACGGCACAACCGTCGGCGAACTGCGTGCATTCCTGAAGGACAATCAAAAACTGCTGGATGGCGCGGCCGATTTTCTGAAGCTCATCGGCGTGGATATCACTGCGTTCACGAAGCTGGTCGACACTCTCAACAGCCTGCCCAGCGTGTTTGACAGCACGCGCGTGGCCTTCGGCTCGCCGAACCGCGCGGGCATGTACCTCGTGACGGCGATCACGTCCAACCCGAATTACAACCCCGGCGTCGGCACCGGCGTGCTCGTCGTGAAGATGCACATCTCCGGCGCGAGCCTGAGCTGGAACAACAGCGAGACGACCTATGCCGCCAGCGCGCTCAAGGCCGACACCCTCAATGCCACGCTCATGCGCGGTGACACCCCCGCCCACAATCAGGACGGCGTGCACTACCGCTATGTCGGCACGACGGCCGCGCACAGGCTGTACGTCAGCAGCAAGGCGCCCACCGAGCCCGGCACGTACCGCCAGACCGCCTACATCCTCGGCGGCAACGATATGGCAAAGTCCATCTCCCGCAGCATCACGATCACGGCGGACTGAGCCGCAGCAAACTGCAAAAAAGCTCCCGGAGCACTGCTCCGGGAGCTTTTTGTTATGGACTCAGTGGCTGTCGGCCATGCGGTAGCCGACACCGACCTCGGTGAAGATGTACTGCGGCTCGACCGGGTTCGGCTCGATCTTGCGACGGATGTTGGCCATGTGCACGCGCAGGAGCTTGTTGTCCCCGCCGACGCCGGGACCCCAGAGCTCTTTCATTATGGATTTATACGTGAGCACCTGCCCGGCATGGCGGCCGAGCAAGGCGACGATCTTATACTCGTTCGGCGTCAGGCGCGTGTCCTTCCCGGCGAGATAGACGCGGTGCTTGTTGTAGTCCACGCACAGGTCGCCCACGCGGTACTCCCCCGTCATGGCCAGCGCGTCGCTCGTGCCGTCGGTGCGCGTGTGGCGCAGCGCCGTGCGGATGCGCGCCAGCAGCTCCACCGTGCCGAAGGGCTTGGTGAGATAGTCGTCCGCCCCCATGTCGAGCGCGGCGGCCTTATCGAGCTCCGCGCTGCGGGCCGAGATGACGATGATCGGCATGCGGCTCCACGAGCGGACGGAGCGGATGATCTCGCTGCCGTCCATATCCGGCAGACCGAGATCCAGCAGCAGCAGATCCGGACAGTGCGAGGCGATCATCTCCAGCGCCGTCTTGCCGTCAGGCGCCAGCAGGATATCATATCCGTGCGAGCGCAGCGCCGCCTGCAGATACTTGCTGATGCCGGGATCGTCCTCGACGATGATGATTTTGTTGCGGATCATGTGTGTCCCTCCTCCGGCAGCCAGAAGCGGAATTCCGCGCCGCCGCCGACTCGATTTCTTGCATAGATCTCCCCGCCGTGCGCGCGTACGATCGCGCGGCAGACGCTCAGGCCGATGCCCATGTGCCGGCTGCGGTCGGACGCTTCCACCGCGCCGAGCGGCAGATAGCCGTCAAAGAGCACGCCGAGCAGCTGCGGCGGGATGCCGTCGCCGTTGTCCGCCACGGTCAGCCAGACGCGGCGGGCATCTCTGCGGATCTCGATGAAGATCTCCGTCGCCGACGGGCTGTGCGGGCGACGTTCCAGCAGGTTCAGCAGCACCTGCTCGATGAGCGTGGCGTCCATCGGCACGAGCAGGATCTCCTCCGGCTTTGTGACCGCGATGGGGATGTCCGTGGCGCAATTTTTGCGAAAGCGCCGGATGGCGCTGCCGACGATCTCCTCGACGACCTCGTCCGACTTCTCGATGACGACGCCCTCCTCGCTGAAGCGCGTGACGGACAGGATGTTCTCCGACAGGTGCAGCAGCCACTGCGCGTTCTGGTGGATCTCCTTGACCATGCCGCGCCCCTCGTCCGTGAGCGCCTCGTTTTCCTCCACGGTCGCGCTCAGGCCCATGATCGCCGCGAGCGGCGTGCGGATATCGTGCGAGACGCTGCGCAGGAGGTTGGCACGCATGCGGTCCTTTTCCGCCTCGTAGCGCAGCTGCTCCTGCCGCTTGATCTGCGTGGTGAGGGTGCTCACGAGCACGCTCACGACCAGCATGACCGCAAATGTCAGCGGGTAGCCGTCGATGGACAGGTTGAACTCATGAAACGGGTAAGTGAACAGATAGTTCACGCTCACCACGCCGACCGCCGCCGCCAGCACACCGGGCAGATAGCCGTTGGTAAAGCGCGAGATGAGCACCACCGCCAGAATGAACACCGACGTGGCAAACGGATTGTTGTCGTCATAGCAGGCCGACAGCAGCTCGCACACGCCGACGGCGCAGCCCATGATGAAAATGAACATGATCGTATCGCGCAACCACTGCGGCATGCGCTTCCATGCTTTCTGCATAAGCACCCCTCTTTCCGAACAGCCGTCTCGGCTCCACTGTCAGCATAGCACATTGTCTGTCCAAACGCGACGGTCTTTGCAGCCTCAGGCGCATTCTTTTCCGCCTTCTTAACGGCTGCGCAGCGTTTGGGCCGCTGTTTTTCCGGAAACTTAGCGCATAGATTCCTTATAATAAAGTATCTTCACAGATCCCGTCCGGACCCCGGCCGGGACATCGGGGGAAAGGAGGCAGTCACATGATCTTTGCAGCAGTTGGCGGCGGTATGATCATTACCTGCGGCGCGTTTGTGTGGTACATCCTCAAGCGCTGATGCGCGCTACCACGTCGAGGGAGAAAAAACGGAGAACATAAGTGATGTATCCAGATCTATCACGACAAAGGCCAGCCGGAACGGTTTCCGGCTGGCCTTTGTCTTTTTCAGCGAACGATCGCCTTCGTGCACAGCCAGTCGCACCAGTCAAGGTCATACTTGGCGTAGACATGGGTGCTGTCGCCGCTGGCATCGGCACGCAGTTGCCGTTTTCGTCGTCGAACAGCTCGTTGATGTCGATGTAGAAGATCGTCTTGCCGTCGGCGAGGGCGGCGAGCTTTTCATTGAGCTTGTCAATGCGGGGGTTATTGAACGTCGCGTCCGTGCTCGAGCGCGACGGGCCGACGTGCAGGTTCGCCTCGACGTAGACGATGGCGTTCGGCTGCGCGGCGCGCACGGTGTCGATCAGCGACGAGAACTTCGCCGTGATGTCATCCAGATCGTTGCCGAGCTCGTTGATGCCGAGCATGATGTAGACCTTGCCGAAGGTCTTCTGGCTCAAAAGCTGCGGCAGCGTGACCGTGCCGACATTTTTCACGGCGACGGCCTTCGTCTGCGCGACATAGACATTGAGGCCGACGTCGGCGAAATAGGTCGCGTTTTTCAGGTTGCCGTATTCGGCGATGCCGACGGTGCGCGAGTCGCCGATGAAGAGCGCGTCGTCAAAATACGACGCGTCCACGGTCGTGAAGTGCAGCGGCGTCGGCTCGGGCGTGGGCGTGGGCTCGGCGGTCTCCTCCGGCGCCGCCGTGACGGCCGCGGCCGGCTGCTTGCCGACACTGCTGCGGTCGATCAGGCCGCGGATGAGAAACGGCGCCGCCGCGAGCGCGGCCACCAGCAGCAGGATGAGGAAATGTTGCGGTTTGATGCGTTTCATGCGTCTACGCTCCTTAGAATCGGAAGTACATAAAGGGGTCGTTCATGCCCTTGCTCAGGCAGTACAGGCACAGCCAGAACAGCACGGCCAGAATGACCGCGCCGACCCACGTGCTCTTGAACCGCCGGTACAGATACGCCGGCAGCGACGTCGAGCACACGAGGCCCAGCACGAGGAACACCCCATAGGTCTTGCCGTACTTGAGAAAATCGAGCGGGTAGGCCGCCGCGTGCGAAAACAGCGGGAACAGGCGGCCGAAATACGCACCCAGCTGCCCGAAGTCCGACACGGAGAACACCGCCCACGACACCGGGATGAGCACGAGCATGTACAGGTGCCCGAGTATCGGCCAGCGGTCGAGATACTTCTTGAGCCAGAGCTTTTCCACGTGAGGATTCCAAACAGGCCGAGACCCCAGAGCAGGAAGTTCAGGTGCGCGCCGTGCCAGAGCCCGGTCGCGACCCAGACGACCAGCAGGTTAAAAATCATGCGCCTGCGGCTGCAGCGGCTGCCGCCGAGCGGGAAATACAGATACTCGCGGAACCACGTGCCCAGCGTGATGTGCCACCGGCGCCAGAACTCCGTCATGCTCAGCGCCAGGTACGGGCAGCGGAAGTTCTCCGGGATGTGGAAGCCAAGCATCCGGCCGATGCCGATGGCCATGAGCGAGTAGCCCCAGAAGTCAAAGTAGAGCTGGAACGAATACGCGAACGCGGCCATCCACGCAAGCGGCGTCGAGAGGCTCTCGAAGCCGATGGTGGTCACATCGCTCCAGAGGCCGCCGAGCTGGTTAGCAAGCAAAACCTTGAGCGCCATGCCGAACACGAACAGCTTCAGCCCGTCGACCGCCTGCCGCAGCGACACATTGCGCGCGCCGAATTCCGGCTGCAGCTCCGTATAGCTCGCGATCGGGCCGGAGACCAGCTTCGGGAACATGGTCAGGTACGTGCCGAACGTGAGCAGTGAGCGCTCCGGCGCGACCGTGCCGCGGTAGACATCCATGAGATAGCCACCGCCGGAGAACGTGTAAAAGCTGATGCCGACCGGCAGCGCCCAGCGCAGCAGCGGGATCGCCGCCTTGCCGCCGGACACGAGCCCGAGCGCACCGTTGACGCCGGTGAGCACGAAGTTGAGATATTTAAATAGGAACAGCCACAGGAAGTTGTAGCACATGCCGAGGATGAGCCACAGCTTCGCGCGCGGCTTGTCGCGCACGATGGCCAGACCCAGCCCGTAGTTGACCAGCACCGATGCGGCCAGCAGCGCAAAGTACGCCCACTGACCGTCCAGCCCGATGATATAAAACACGCTGCTCCCCGCCAGCAGCACGGCATTGCGCGCGCCGGCCGGCCGCGACGGTGTCAGATAGTACACCAGCAGAAACGCCGGAAAGAAGCAAAACAAAAACGACAGGCTGCTGAAAACCACGGACCCTATCCTCCTGAACCCTCGACAAACCTGCAAAAACAAAAAATTTCGCATGAAAAGGGTAGCATAAATTTCGGCATTTGTGTGCATTTTCCGACAAAAAAACTGCACAAACTTTCTGCCCGTTATTTGGTGGTTTTCGTGGGTGCTGCTGCACGGGCAAAAATGCACGGCAGTGCCTGGAAAAGCAAAGTCTCCGGCGCTGTGCGTTTCAGCGCCGGAGATGCTTCTCTTTTCTCAATATCCGATGGGCCGGATGTCTGCGTGTCAGCTCAAGAGCACCTCGTCGGATTCGACCTGCATGCCCGCGACCTCGGCGAACTTGTCGAGCAGGTCGCGCTTGGTGAGCTGCTTTTCCTCGCCCTCGATGTCAAGGATGATGTGCCCTCGTTCATCATGATGAGGCGGTTGCCGTGCACGATGGCGTCTTTCATGTTGTGAGTGATCATCATGGCGGTCAGCTCGTTTTCGCGCACGATGCGGTCCGAGAGCTCGAGCACCTTAGCCGCCGTTGCGGGGTCGAGCGCCGCAGTGTGCTCGTCGAGCAGGAGCAGCTTCGGCTTCTGCAGGAGAGGCCATGAGCAGCGTCAGTGCCTGACGCTGACCGCCGGAGAGCAGGCCGACCTTCGCCGTCATGCGATCCTCAAGCCCGAGGCCGAGGCTCTTGAGCCGCTCGTGATACACCTCGCGCTCGGCCTTCGTGACGCCCCAGCGCAGCGTGCGCTTCTTGCCACGGCGCGCGGCGAGGGCGAGGTTCTCCTCGATCTGCATATTCGCAGCCGTGCCCATCATGGGGTCCTGGAACACGCGGCCGATGTACTGTGCGCGGCGAAACTCCGGCATGGCGGTCACGTCCACGCCGTCGAGGATGATGCGCCCGTCGTCCACCGGCCAGACGCCCGCGACGGCGTTGAGCATGGTGGATTTTCCGGCGCCGTTGCCGCCGATGACGGTCACGAAATCGCCCGGCTTCAGGTGCAGCGACAGCCCGTCGAGCGCCCGCTTTTCGTTGATCGTGCCGGGGTTGAAGGTCTTGGAGATATGGTCTAACGTCAGCATATCACTTGCCTCCCTTCTTCAGACGGTGGAACGAGCTCTTGGCCTGCCCCTTGAGATATGGCACGGCCAGAAACGCCGCCACGATCACAGCCGTGAAGAGCTTGAGATCGTTCGGGTCGAGCTTGAGCCAGAGGATGAGCACCATGACGAGGTAATACACGATGCCGCCGAGCACGACAAAGCCCAGACGCACCGAGAAATTGCAGCCCTTGCGGAAGAAGGCGTCGCACAGCACCTCGCCGATGATGACGGCGGCGAGGCCGATGACGATCGCGCCGCGGCCCATGTTGATGTCGGCAAAGCCCTGATACTGCGCCATCAGACCGCCGGAGAGCGCGACCATGCCGTTGGAGAGCGACAGGCCGAGCACCTTCATGGCGTTGATGTTGATGCCCTGCGCGCGGCTCATAGCGGGGTTTGCGCCGGTGGCGCGGATGGCGCTGCCCTGCTCGGTGCCGAAGTACCAGTACAGCAGCGCGATGAGCACCGCCGCGAGCAGCAGCCCCTTCCAGATCGCGCCGGGCACGCTGCGCAGCGTCAGAAACAGGTCGTACTTATCCGGGTTGACGGGGGTGTTGGCCTTCATGCTCATGATGCGCAGGTTGACCGAGTAGAGCGCAAACTGCGTCAGGATGCCGGCGAGGATCGCCGGGATGCCAAGCTTCGTGTGCAGCAGGCCGGTCACAAGACCCGCAAGCAGACCCGCAGCTACGGCGACCAGCAGCGCCGCCCATGCCGGCCAGCCCGCGACGATGAGCACGACCGTCACGGCGCCGCCGGTGGTGAACGACCCGTCGACCGTCAGATCGGCGAAGTCGAGCAGGCGGAACGTGATGTACACGCCCAGCGCCATGATGCCCCAGATGATGCCCTGCGCAACGCCGCCGGGCAGGCGCGAAACCAGATTCGGCAGGCTCAGGGACGCAAGAACCAGTGAATTCATAACATTACCTCATATCGTGGAGTATCCCTGCCGCAGAAGCTGCGGCAGGGAGCGGGGAAGATCGAAGCGGTGTCAGCCGATGGCCGCGTAGTCGCTCGGGATGGTGAGGTTGAAGTGCTCGGCCATCTCGGGGTTGTACTTCTTGACCGGGTTCGGGTAGTACTCGATGGCCATGGTGGAGATGTCGGCCTCGCCCTTGAGGATCTTCACGGCCATCTCGCCGGTGGTGCGGCCGAGCTCGTAGTAGTCGATGGACAGCGTCGCAACGCCGCAGCCCTTGCAGATGCCCTCCTCGCCGGCGACGATGGGCTTCGTGGCAGCGCCCTTGATGGCCTCGGCGCAGGAGGCGGCGGTGTTGTCGGTCGGGACGTAGAGGACGTCGTTGGCGTCGCTCGCCGTGCCGGTGACGGAGACGACGTCGTTCGTATCCGCGAAGGTGTAGATGGTGACGGTGCAGCCGGCCTTTTCAAGCGCGGCCTTGACGACGTCCGCCTGGTAGACGGAGTTCGGCTCGCCGGAGCAGTAGATGATGCCGACGTTCTTGGCATCCGGGAACAGCTCCGTGATCATGGCCGCCTGCTGATCGAGCGGGGCCAGATCGGACGTGCCGGAGATATTGCCGCCGACCGTGCCGGAGAAGTTGTCGATGCCGAGCGCAACGCCGTACTCCGTGACGGCCGTGCCGAGGATCGGGATGTCCTTCGTGGCGGCGGCCGCAGCCTGCAGCGCGCCGGTCGCGTTGGCAAGGATCAGATCCACGCCGCTGGACACGAAGCCGTTGCAGATGGTGGCGCAGGTGGCGCTGTCACCGGCGGCGTTCTGCTCGTCGAAGGTGACGTTGTCGGCGCCGAGCGCGTCGGTGATCGCATCGCGGAAGCCCTTGGTGGCCGCGTCGAGCGCGTCGTGCTGCACAAGCTGGCAGATGCCGACGGTGTAGTGCTTATTCTCGGCCTTGTCGCCGCTGCCGCCGCAGGCGGCCAGCGACAGCACCATGACCACGGCGCAGAGCAGAGCAGTGAGTTTTTTGATGTTCATGTGTTTTCTCCTCCTAAATGTAAGTTCCGGCAAAGAAAAAAGCCACACAGTCGTCTGTGCAGCCTTGTCAAAACCGGACCGGGAAGTCTCAGATGGTTCTGGTATGATCGCAGCACAAACGACTATTACCCTCGATAAAGTAATAGTAGGAATATGCGCTTGCAAATCGGACCAGACGCATGATTGCGGCCTCCTGTAGTGAAGATGTGCCTACTTTAGCGCTTTTAGCTGCTGAAGTCAAGCGCATTTGGCAAAAAACTTCACTTTTAGCATTTCGCACAATTTCTCGCCGCGCTCTCCGCTTTGTTTTCGGCGTTTTGTTTCTCTCCGGCGCAGCATTGACGCTCTCCGACCGGTGTGCTATATTAAGAACAGGATTTTCTCCCGGAAGGAGGCGCGCCATGAAAACACCGCAGGAGCTGCTGCAGCAGGCGCTGGAGGCGGGCGAATGCCTGCTGCCGGACGCACCGCCCGGCGGACGCAGCGCGCACCCGACCGTGTTCGTGCACGGGCTGCTGGGCTGGGGCGCGCAGGATGCGCTCTACCGCGCCGTGCCCTACTGGGGACTCGCGGCGGGCGACGTGCTCGGCTATCTCAACCGCTGCGGGTATGACTGCCGCGCGGCCTCGGTCGGCATCATCTCGAGCGCGTGGGACCGCGCGTGTGAGCTCTACGCCGCGCTCACCGGCGGCAGGGCCGACTACGGCATCGCGCACGCGCAGCGCTTCGGTCACGCGCGCTTCGGCACGGCATACCCCGCGCCGCTTGTGCCCGGCTGGGGCGCGGACAAGCCCGTCGATCTCGTCGGGCACAGCTTCGGCGGCGCAACGGCGCGGCTGCTCATGCAGCTGCTCGCGCACGGCTGCCCCGAGGAGGTGCAGGCGGCCGAGGCCGCGGGCGAGACGCCCTCGCCGCTGTTCACCGGCGGCAGGACCGGCTGGGTGCACGCGCTGGTGGCCATCGCCGCACCGCACGACGGTTCGACATTTCCCGACGTGCAGCCGGATGCTGCGAATGCGCTCTCGACGCTGTTTCTCGGCGCGGCGCGCGCGCTCGGCATCTCGACATTCAAGGACGTATATGACTTCCGGCTCGACCAGTTCGGCATCCGCCGCGCCCCGGACGAGCCGCTCACGACGGCGGCGCTGCGCATGCTGGCGCAAAACCCGCTCCCGGCGGGCGACAGCGCCTTTGACGATCTGCGCTGCGCCGGTGCGCGCGCGCTCAATGCGCGCATCGACACACTGCCGGACGCCTGGTATTTTTCCATCCCCTGCTGCCGGACGCTGCCGCGCCTGCTCACGCACGACCAGAAGCCCGACACGGCCATGACGCCGCTGCTCTGGCCGTTTTCGACCGCGATGGGGCGCGCGGGCGGCGCCGTGCCGTCCGACTGGCTGCCGAACGACGGTCTGGTCAACACCGTCTCCGCCCGCTGTCCCGGCGGCGCGCCGCACACGGACTTCGCGCCCGGTCAGACGCCGCAGCGCGGCGTGTGGCAGGTGCTGCCGGTCGAGGAGCTGGACCATCTGGCCGCGATCGGCGGCGTGATGAACACCGGCGTCGTGCGCACACGGATGTTTTACCGCCGGGTCATGGCGCTGCTCGACGCGGCCGCCGCGGCCGGCGCCAACTCTTGATCCCCGCCCGGGACTGGGCATACGATACCGCAAAGTGCACAAGATAAGATAAGGAGTGTATAGATTATGGATTCTATTGAAAGCTATCTGCGCAAGCTGATCGTCGCCTCCGTGGGCGCGGCCGACCTCGGCTGCGAAAAGCTCGGCAAGCTGCTCGATGAGTGCGTCGCGCGCGGCGAAGTGACCGTGGAGAAGGGGCGCGTGCTCAACGAGGAGCTCAAGCGCACCTGCAAGCAGGCCGCCGCCAGGGACGCGGACGAAAAGCCCGCCGTGGACGTGGACGCCATGAGCGCCGACGAACGCGAGGCGCTGCTGCAAAAGCTGCTGGCCAAGAAGGAAGCAGATTGATGGCCGGCCCCGCCGCGCAGCTCGACGAGGCCAAGCGCTTCGCCGAGATCGTCGCCATACTGCAAAAGCATCACCTCGTTCAGGGGCTGACGCCGGAGAAGGTGCGCGATATTTTCGTGGACCTCGGACCGACGTTTGTCAAATTCGGACAAATTCTGTCCATGCGTTCGGACATTCTGCCCAAAGAATACTGCCTCGCGCTCGAGACGCTGCGCACGGACGTGACGCCCATGCCGCTGACCGAGGTGGAGCGCATCCTCACGCAGGCCTACGCCCGCCCGTGGCAGGAGGTCTTTTCCGACATCGGCATCCGGCCGCTCGGCTCGGCCTCGATCGCGCAGGTGCACGCAGCGACCCTGACCGACGGTCAGCGCGTCGTCGTGAAGGTGCAGCGCCCCGACCTGTATGAGATCATGAGCCGCGACGTGCGCCTGCTCAAGCGCGCCGCCGTGCTGCTCAAGTACACGCCGCTTGCGAGCGCGCTGGACTTTCACGCCGTGCTCGACGAGATCTGGCGCACCGTGCAGGAGGAGCTCGACTTCACGATCGAGGCGGACAACATCGCCGAATTCAAGCGTCTCAACGACGGCATCGTCTATGCCGACTGCCCGGCCACATACCCGAAGTGGTGCACGAAGAACGTGCTCGTCATGGAGTATGTCGGCGGTCACCAGATCGACGACGCCGCCGGTCTGCGCGCCGACGGCTACGACCTCAACGAGATCGCCGTCAAGCTCGTGCACAACTATATCCGCCAGATCACGGTCTACCGCTTCTTCCACGCCGATCCGCACCCCGGCAACATCCGCGTGCAGGACGGGAAGATCGTCTGGCTCGACCTCGGCATGATGGGACGCATCAGCCCGCGCGAGGCGGAGCTGTATCTGGGCATCATCCGCACGATCTACGAGCAGGACGTGCCCGCACTCACGGACACGCTGCTCTCGCTCGGCCAATATACGCGCATGCCCGACCGGCAGGCGCTCGCCGAGCGCATCGGCATCTTCCTGCACAAGTATGAGGCCATGCCGATGGCCGACATGGACATGGGCGTGCTGGTGGACGAGTTCGTGCAGATCCTCAATGAATACGGCGTGTCCGTGCCCGGCTCGCTGACGATGCTCGGGCGCAGCCTGCTCGTCATTCAGGGGATGCTCACGAGCGTGTCGCCGGACGCAAACGTCATCGAGATCGTGGCGGAGTATGTCAAAAACACCGCCCTGAGCCGCGAGCACATTGAAAAGAAGGTCAAAACGCTTGCGCAGCAGCTCGCCCGCTCCGGTGAGAAGCTCACGGTGCTGCCGGCGCAGCTGTCGGAGTTTTTCGGCAAGGCCAACGCCGGACAGCTGACCGTGAACGTGAAAAAAAGTCGTGGTCGGATGCGTGCCGCGCACTCGAAGCTGCTGAACCGGCTCATCTTCGCGCTGCTGGACTGCTCGCTGCTGTTTTGCGCGGCCATCACGTGTCTCGCCCCGCTGCCGCGGGTGCTGGGGCTGCCGTGGCCGGCGCTGGTGTTTTTCGCCGCCGCCATCGCCATGACGCTCGCGCTCTTTGACCGCCGCCGCTGGGCGGTGTGAGAGGCCTGAATACAGAAAAAAAGACCGCCATCAGGCGGTCTTTTTGCGCGCATTGGAAAGCAAACGCGCTTCCGGCTCGCTCAATACAGCTGCGCGATGATGTCCGCGCATCTGTCGATGCCGATGACGCCGCTGTCGAGCGTCAGGTGATAATTCTGCGCATAGCCCCACTTCATGTTGGTGTAGAAGCGGTGATACGCCGCCCGGCGCTTGTCCTTATCCCGCAGGCGCTCCCTCCGGGGACTGCTCCCGCTCGCCGTAGACCTCTACGATGCGCTTGGCGCGGAACGTCATGTCCGCATGGATAAAGACCTTCAGACAGTCGGCCGTGTCCTGCAGGATGTAGTCTGCGCAGCGGCCCACGATGACGCAGGGGCCTTTTGCAAGCGTCCATAATGACCTTGTACTGGTGCTCCCAGTGATGTCTCGTTGACGGTCCGAACATCCGGTTGAAAAGGCGGAGGACAGGAAGCCGCCGGGGCCTCCTGCATGATTACGGCGAAGCCGGTCTTGAAACAATACGTAACCC
>VOFC01002066.1_pt1 | contig 21032 bp, 45 predicted proteins | sample 5384161 | NCBI WGS metagenome assembly VOFC01 (sample SAMN12384722, study PRJNA508395) | human gut metagenome | isolation source: healthy gut B | host: Homo sapiens
TAATTTTAATTTTGTTGTGTTAATAGATAATCTTTTTATGTATAGTGTGTTATAATTTATATTTTCAATATTTATTTCACTTTCATTATTATTATTTTTTTTATTTATTATTTTTTCAATTACTAATAATATTATTACAATTATAAGGATATATGTCATTTTATTCCTCCTATATTTAATATTATATCATATTTTTATTTCATTATTATTACTATGTTTTTTACATTTATTTGACATTGTTAACATAATTGTGTATAATTATGTTAGAAAGGAGAGTAGAGGGATAAATGAAATATCAATATACACTTGAACAAAAAATAAAAATGCTCCATGGTTTTATGTTAATACTTTTAATTCTCTTTGATGATGTTATACGACATTTAGATTATGCTATTAAGAGTGATATACGTTATAAAAGGATTTATTTTGTTTATAATGATTTTTTTTAATAATGTTTATCCGAAAGATATTTCTAATAAAAATATCGTATTCTTTGTCGTTCAGTAGGGGGAGGGAAGAATTTAAAGGTTTTTTAAATTTTTTAAATAATGTATTGACATTTTTGTTTTTATTTATAATATAGGGGTGTAAATAAATCTTATTTATAATTTTATTCTTATTAAGTTGCGTGAAATCAAAGTTTCATGCAATAAGGAGGGGTAAAATAAGCTACTATTAATATATGCTTGTTTTCGTAAGCCTTGATACTAGCTTGTTACACGTTTTATTCTTTTTGTTATTATACTATTATTTTTTTTCTAAATTCAATAATTTTCGTACAATTATTTTGGTGTGATTTTTTTGCATTATAGCAACCAATTTTATTAAAAATTATATAAGACTTTTACTCATATTTTTAGATATATTTTACATTCTTTCTATAAAATATATTTAATATTTGTAAAATCTTATATTTCTTATTTTACCTTATTTTTGCAGTAATGAAACTATATTACTTAAAAATAAAACGGCTTAAAATCGATTCTCGTGCGTCGTATTTTTGGACATTTTTGCATACTTATTAAAGTCCTGATTTTTTAGGTACTTATACTAATTTTTTATATTTCTGCAGTAATTTTATTTTATAATAAATATTATTAGATAAGTAAAATTTATTATTTAATTATAAAAAGGTCTTAAAAACGATTCTAGAGCTTAACAAATATAATTTATCTAGTTAATAATACTAAAATAATTTTAGAATCATATTCATATCTTTTAATATAAAATTTAAATTAATAATTAAAAAATCTATAAAAAGTTCAAATGTTTGGTTTTGAAAATTCATTTTTATTTTCTATTTTAATTTATAAATTATTTTAAACTATAACTTTTTTTACAACTCTATTTTGGGTTATATATTTAATAAATAATTAAATAATATAATTGTAAAAAATGTTCCCCCACTCCCTGCTGTATTATAAAACTTCAAGAAACTTAATTTAAACAAAGAGAAAGATTAAGTATACGCCGTCTCTTTTCTCTTAAATTACAATAAAACTTTTTAACTTTATTTTGCTAACCAATTTGCAATATCATATATTTGAATTCCTTCATATTGATAATCTTCATGTCTTGTTCTTGCTATTATTATCTTAGGATATGCATCTCTTATTTGAAGTAGTGGGAGTTGTTTCTCTTTTTTCAAAGTGCTATCATCACCAATATAATCAGATACTTGTATATAAAGATTTTCATTACGCTTTTTAGCAATGAAATCTTCTTTTTGATACATAGTCCCTACATATAGTTCATATCCTCGTCTTAGCAATTCTATTGCTACAATATTCTCATATGTTCTTCCAAAAGTCCATATTATTTGTTCCTAATATGGCATATTTAAATGAGTGATCTGCTAAGTAATATTTATCTTTGTACTTAAATATTTTTACCTTTTATATCATATCTCTTGATTTTATAGAAGGCAAATGCATTACATAAATAATCTATATAATTCTTCACAGTTTTATCTGTTATATTCACTTTGTTACTATTAAGAAAATGAGTTATATTGTTAGACGATGTAAGGTTTGAAATATTATCAATTAAATAATTATTTAAATTATTTAATACATCTGTATTTTTTATATTATATTTTTTGCTTAATATCTCTTATTATTAATGTATTAAAAACATCAGATATATATTGATATTTTTCTTCTTGAGTTTTATAAATGTACGAACCTGACATACCACCTTCTTTGTATATTTATCAAACGCTTCTTGAATATCTTTATAATTATAATATTTTAGATATTCCTTAAACGAAAATGGATAAACTTCAATTTCAAATGTTCTACCAGTAAATAATGTTGCCAAATCACTACTTAATAAGAAAGCATTTGACCCAGTTATATATATATCATATTTTTTCTTCTGCATGTAGTCCATTTAAGGCTTTCTCAAATCCATCACACATTTGCACTTCATCAATTAAAATAAAATTCTTTTTTACTTTCAATATAATTTTTAGAAATGTACTCATATAATTTATGGTATTCTTTTTAATTCCTCAAATTTAGGTAAATTAAAATTAATGTGAATAATATTATGATTTTCAATATTATCGGTTATATATTCTTTAAAAAGCTTCGAGTAATTTAGACTTGCTGAGATCTTCTTATTCCTGTTAATACCTTTATATCTGGTGTTCCTAATACATTAATTAGTTTATCTAAATACATTTCTCTTTTTATTAATTTCATATTTTTTACTTCACCTCATAATTAGTATATCATTATATTCCGAAAATGTAAATATTTTTAAAGTTTTCGAATGAATTTTTTATGATGTACTATATTTTATAAAGTATTCATTTGACTACTTAAAATTCAATATTCTATTATTTCTTGATTTTTAATAAACACCTAAAAAACAAGCATTTATACTAATTTTATATATAAATACTAGATTTTTGTATTTTATACATTAAATTTAAAACATATAACTTGTCATCTAAAATGTTAAAATGTCTTAAAATTGATTTTTGACGTGTCTATAATATAAAATTATTTATTAGTTTATAATATAAAAATTATTTCGTTTTTTGTATTTGTAAACATATTATACAAAAGTTCGCTTTTTAAAAAATTAAATTAGAATTAACTTTGCACAATTAATTATTTAGTATTTTTCTATTATAAATTTAATATCTTCTATTGCTTTTCCATGTTCATCATCCCATTTCCAACAGGATAATAAACAGGATATATTTTATATTCTTTTCCTCTAATTTTCCCCAGTAAAGTTTTGCTTTCTGCATTTGCGATACAGCAATTTTTCTATCTAATATGATAGAACTAACTTGAAATAGCTTCGTATATTTCTTCATCAAGAAGTCCTACTTTATAAAACAATTTCCATATATTTTAGTTCCCTAACCAAGGAGACCTTCTACCTTTCCAAGTAAGGCTAGAAGCGACATTACTACCAGTAGGGTTCATAAATACGAAACAAATATCCGGATTATTACTACAACCACCATTATATATAGCTGTAAGCTCTTTTGCTCCATATTGTAATTGCAATTTATCATATTCAGCATTTAAATCTTCTAAATTCATTTCCTTACCTCGTACCTATTAATTACAGTTATTCACTATAAAATCAATAACATCATCTTCTTGATAATTTTCCTTTTTTTTCTTTCTATCTTCTTCTGTTAAGTCCACAAAATATTTTTATTACATTCTGGCATGATTGACATTGAGTCTAATGGATAACCAGGATTTCTTTTTTTACAAGGTGTGTCTACAAAATAGAAATGATTTTTGCTCCAACTGTATTCTTTTGGCTTTTTTCCATCATATATTACCATTCCATAAACCCATTTAGCAGTTAATTTTCCTCCATAATTCTTGACTAAATTACTATAATATTCAATCATCTCATCGTCATTTAATTCTTTTTCCATTTACTCTTCTTACATGTGTACCTGGTTGTTTTCTTTTGGTAACTCTTCTATATATAAATTATTGTCCATACTTATAGTTATGATTTTTGTTTCATCATAATAAGCTTTTTAGCTTTTTATATAAGCATTTTCTATGGCATTTTTTCCTGTTTCCTCTGGTTTTAAGTTAATTTCCAAATCCTTAATAGTTAATACATCTATATTCTTTTCTTTTAGTTTTTCAGCATATCTTTTAATTTTAGCTGGGTTTGTTGTTGCAAATAGTACTTTCATTTATTTTAAGACTCCTTTTTTATTAAAAAATTAAATATATTAGCGTAAGAAATAATCTAACTAATCCTTCCGTTTTCTTTCAACCATTTTATTGTATCGAAAATTGTTTCCTTTAATTCTCTATTTGTATATCCTAATTCTTTTTTGGTTTTTCATTTGAAAAGTTAGAGTTAGAAGTTAGCGTATAAAGAGAATATCTAGTATACAAAAGGAGGTTGTCTTAAAATAGCATAATATAATTCAGATAGAGGTGCTGTTAATTTTGCAAACCATATTGGCAATATAGTTTTAATTTTCTTTGTATTGTTAACTTCACTAATTATATCTAATAATTGTTTTATTTCAACATATTTATTTGATAATATATATGCTTCTCCTTTTTTCCTTTGTAACATGCTTTCGCAATGCCATCAGCAACATCTCTAACATCTACAAAATCATATCCACCTTTAACACAAGCTGTTAATTTTCCATTGGCAAAATCAATTATTAATTGAGTTAAATGTGTATGTCCGAAATCATTTGGTCCTATAATTCCAGATGGATGGACTATACAAGCATTTAGATTTTTATTTTTATCATTTCAAAAAATATTTTTGCTGTTTCAGCTTTAGTTTTTGCATACATACCTTCAACGTTATCTGGATTAAAAATCTGTTGTTTCTGTTATTACTTCATTATTTTTTTTTTCTTCTATTGCGTGAACACTACTTACATAAACAAGCTTTGCATTTATTTTTAATACATTATCTATAATGTTTTTCGTTCCACCAAAATTTACTTCATACATTTTGGAATCATGTTTTGACTTTATGGAAACAATAGCAGCACAATGTATAACATATACTTCTGCTTTTTCATTGATTGTAAAAATCTCTTTTAATGTTTCTTTATTTGTTACATCTCCATAGTATATTTTACAGTTCAATCCATTTAATGAGTTTAATTCATCATCAGGCAATACTAATGCCCTAACTTCATTTTGTTCTTTCTTGTAACAGTCTTCTAACTACATTATTCCCTAAAAAGCCATTTGCACCTGTTACTATATATATCCTTTTCAACACTCTTACACCTCACTTTTTAGTCACATTTTTTTAATTTTTCAATTTCATCTTTCATATTTTTTGTTGCCATTTGGCTATTTGTAATTAAAGTACTTATGTCTTTCCCAAACCATTCTGGTAATTTTATTTCCTTCGCTTGTTTTTTCATCTTTAAATTCTATTTCTGCAAAAATAATTCCTTCATAAATTCCATGAAAAATATCTATTTCTATTTTTAAATTATCTAGATATGGGATAATATATCTGTCTTTTAGTTAATGTGTAAAAGTTTTCATTTATCTTTAGTGATTCATATTCTTCTTTTGTTATTTCCTTTTCAAATTCATTTACAGATATCCCTGTTTTCATGGTTTTTTAAAGTATAAATATACTTCTCATTAATTTTTCCTTTTTCTTATAGCTGTATATTTGTCTACATATAAATAGTTCTGTACAATCTCTTTTTGTGATATTCTTTTTGTAATCTTATTTATAATACTATTGCTATTTACCAAAAATCTTTTTTCTATTTCCATATTGCTATTAATTATATTAATAGATGTCTTTACCTACTAATATTTACTTCCTCCCTATATTAATTTTCTATATATTATCACATCATTTGTACAGTTTCAATATATAATTAAACTTGCGTGAAATTTTTTTTCTTCTCCTCTCTTTATTTTTTAATTTACTGGTATATAATATAAAAACTCTAAACAAAGGAAGTATAAACTATGATAATTACTGAAAACAATCCAGAATATTTAAATTCATTTTTGCAATATTCTCTTACATATAAGAGAAAGTCTCCTGAATCAGTAAATCAATATAATTGTGACCTAACAATGTTTCTTAGATATATGAAGTATCATTTTAAATTAACAGATGAAAAGGATTTTTCCAATATACAAATAAAAGATTTTTCATTAGAACAGCTTTCAAAAATAACCCAAGATGATATTCATGCATTTATATCATATTTGTCAATAAATAGACGTTGTGGTCCTGCTACTTGTGCTAAAAGAATTTCTACAATTAGAATATTCTTTAAATATTTAACTATAACTACTAAAATGCTGGAAAATAATCCTGCTCAAAATTTAGAAACACCAAAATTAAACAAAAGATTACCTAAATATTTGACTTTGGAAGATAGTAAACAATTATTAAACAATACTTATTTAGATGAAGATAACAAAAATAAAAGAGAGATTTTGCAATAATAACATTGTTTTTAAATTGTGGTCTTCGTTTGTCCGAGCTTTGTAGGAATAAACATATCGGACATTAAATTTGATGACCAAAAGATGACCGTTATTGGTAAAGGAAATAAAGAACGTTCTATTTATTTAAATAAGTCATGTATTGATGCTATTAATGCATATATTGCTATTAGGCCCAAAGAAGGTGTAAAAAAGATTCAAAAATTCAGATAAAGCGTTGTTCTTAAGTAGTTATAAACAACGTATAAGCAAACGTACTGTTGAAAATGTTGTATCTAAAGAGCTTTCTAAAGCTGGACTTGATACTACTAAATATTCTACACATAAATTGAGACATACTGCTGCTACTTTAATGTATAAATATGGAGAAGTTGACATTAGGGCTCTTCAAGAACTTTTGGGACACCAAAGCATTTCTACAACCGAAGTTTATACTCATGTAGATAATGACCAAGTTAGAACTGCTGTTGAATCTAATCCCCTTTGCCGACTTTTTACTAAGAAATTATAAAATTCAGTCCCCTATCTTTATGTAAATTCATATTATATTAAAGAGAGGAGGTATATGAAACTTAATAATTTAAAAATCGGATTTGCCTTAACAGGTTCTTTTTTGTACATTTTCAAAAACTATACCTAAAATAAAAAAGAACTTGTTGATGAAGGAGCTAATGTCCTTCCTATTATGTCTTTTAATGCATATGAAATGGATACTAAATTTGGGAAGGCACATGATTTTATAGCACAAATTGAGGATATTACTGGAAACAAAATTATCCATACTATACAAGGAGCAGAACCAATTGGTCCAAAGAAAATGACAGATGTAATGGTTATTGCTCCTGCAACAGGAAACACTATTGCTAAACTCGCAAATGGTATTACAGATACTCCTGTAACAATGGCTGCTAAGTCTCATCTTAGAAATGAAAATCCACTAATTATAGCTGTATCTACAAATGATGCATTAAGTGGAAGTGCTAGTAATATTGGTACATTATTAAATGGAAGAAATTACTATTTTGTGCCATTTAGGCAAGATAACCCTATAACTAAACCTAGGTCTTTAGTATTTGATGAAGGATATATCCTAAAAAACCATAGAATATGCTTTAAATGGTGAACAAATAGAACCTATAATATTATGAATATAACAGAAAAAGTAGCACTATTTAATTAATGCTACTTTTTTATTATTGTAAATCTTTTTTCATTTTCTTTACTTCTTTTTCAAGTTCTTTTTTCTATTTTTTTTCAGCCTTTCCAACTCTTTGATATGATTGAGATATCTTCAAATATTGAAATTAATTCTACAATCATAATTACTATTCCTGCTACTCTTAAAAATAAGGCTAATGAATCAAATGGATTAAATAGTATTACTGTTCCAAGTAACCCAGTTATAATAGACATTGTAAGCATTATACCCCAGTGACTATCATAAATATCCCTTATATTTAAAGATATTTGAAGTTTAAATATGCTTTCTACTATTATCCAAATACCTAATATAATTGGTAATATTCCACTTATTTTATCATAGTTACACATAAGAATAAATCCTAATATAATGTAAATGATTGATTGTGCTAGTTCTCCACTAAAGAACCTAAATTCGTTTTTAATTGAAAAATATGATACTAAATGAACTAATCCATTTAAAACTAACAATATTCCAAATAAAATCATTAGTACATTCATTGTATCAAGTGGTTTTGTAAACATAAATAGGCCAAATACAATTAATAACATTGAAAAATAATTGAATTTCTTCCTAATTTTCTAATATACTTCTCCATATAAATCCTCCTTTGTTAGTTACAATTATATATTAGCACAACGTAATATTTTTGTAAAGCCTATTTTAATGATTCAACTTTAAATATGCAAATATAAAGCCATTTAAATTTCCATCCATAACACCTTGAACATCTCCTACTTCATAATTTGTTCGATGATCTTTTACTAAAGTATATGGGCAAAATACATATGAACGTATTTGGCTTCCCAAGCAATTTCCATTTGAATTCCCTTTAGGTCATCAATTGTTTCTTTATTAGCTTTTCTCTTTTTAGTGCCAATAATTTAGATTTTAGCATTTTCATTGCAGTATCTCTATTTTGAAATTGGCTTCTTTCTGTTTGACATGTAACTACTATCCCTGTTGGAATATGTGTAAGTCTTACAGCTGATGATGTTTTATTTATGTGTTGTCCCGCCAGCACCTGATGCTCTAAATACATCCATTTTTATATCATCTGGATTTATATAAATATCTTCATCTTCATTTATTTCTGGCAAAACTTCTACTGAAGCAAAAGATGTATGTCTTCTTCCTCCACTATCAAATGGAGAAATTCTAACAATCTATGAACTCCATGTTCTCCTTTTAAATAGCCATATGCAAATTTTTCCACTTACTAAAAATGTAACACTTTTTTAGGCCTGCTTCTTCCCCATCTAAATAGTCTAATTCTCCTGAGCTTCAGTACCACCAGCACCTGGGTGAATAGTTATAATAGCATTATTTTCATCATATTTATTTGAAAGCAAAGTAGAAACCTCTAATTCATCTACTTTTTTTGAAATTTCATTTAAATTCTTTATCACTTCTTTTGCTAAATCTTCATCATTTTCTTCTTTGATAAGTACTATCATCTCGAAATAGTATTTATTGAAGACTCTGCACTTCTATATTCTCCTAGTTTTTTCTTTATTTCCGTAATTTTAGCTAATGTTTTCGAAGAATTTGTTGTATCTTCCCAAAATTCTTGCCTCGTAGTTTCTTCTTCTAAAGATTTTAATTCGTTTTCTAAACTATCTGCACAAATTGAAGAGCCAATGTCATGGACTCTAACTTTTTAATTGCTCTATTTCTTTTTTGTATTTCATCATATTCAAACATTAATAAACTCCTTTAATCTTTATAATTATATAACATATTCTAGTATTTAGCAATTATAAATTCTCTTTTTTAGTTAGCAAATATGATATCTTTTACAATCTCCCCAGCCATAATTAGCCCTGCAACAGATGGGACAAATGATATACTTCCAGGAATTCTTTTTTTTCCTTCTTCTTCATAATCTGTTTTTATAGGCTCTTCTTTTTTGAATATACTACTTTTAATTTTTTTATGTTTCTAGCTTTTAATTCTTTTTTCATTACTTTTGCAAGAGGACATACACTTGTTATATATATATCAGATACCTCTAGCATTTCAGGATTTAACTTATTTCCAGTTCCCATACAAGAAATAATAGGAATGTTTAAATTATTTGCTCTTAGAACCAATTCTATTTTGCTACTAATAGTATCTATACAGTCAGCAATATAAGTTATAGAAGAATCTAAAAAAATTCACACTATTTCTATCAAAAATTCCGCTAATACTTCTACCTTTGCATTTGGATTTATATCTAAAATTCTGTTTTTTGCATGCGTGAACTTTAGACATACCAATAGTAGAGTGAAGAGCAATAAGCTGTCTATTTATATTTGAATTTGAAATTATATCATTATCTACTAATATAAAATTCCCTATACCTGCTCTTGCAAGCCCCTCTACTACATAAGAACCTACTCCCCCAGTCCAAATACAACTACTTTAGCATTATTTATTTTTTGAATATTCTCTTTTCCTATAATTAATTCTGTTCTTGAAAATTGGCTATCCATATATGTTCTCCTTTTTCAATAATAATATATAACCAATCTATTTGTCAAGCAAGAAGCTGGTTTAATAGTGTAAAATGGTATCGGAATAGAAAAATTGAGAATCCTTTGATATAATGTTTTCAATGACAAAACCACACCAAAAAGGAGTTCTCAATTTATGAATATTATATCACAAAACTTTAAAGAATTGTTAAAAAATAAAATAAAAATTATTATTTCTACTAATTTTATATAAATATATCGACATTTTTGTAGATAATTTATCTTTTACAGATAATAATAACTTTAATTATTTTAACTTTATTAATTTACTAGATTCTTCTATTAAAAGTTATATCTTAAATATTATTTCTTCTACTTTTGAAGAAATTGATATGCTAATTAAAAATTCTTTAGAACGTAAGAATCGCTATTATATTAATAAATCTAATGTACCTAGATCTATTACTACCATCTTTGGTACAGTATATTTTAAACGTACCTTTTTATTTAAAAGTAAATTATCTAATAAACATGTCTTTTTATTAGATAAATGTTTTGATTTACCTAAATACGACCATTATGACTCTATTATTAAATCTATTGCTATTAACAATACTTTTAATACTTCTCAAGCACAAAACGCCTCTCGTGATCTCTCTTTTTATTACTAATGGTTTATCTTACTTCATAGATAAAGATAAAATATTCAATATTCCTCGTCAATCTGTATACAATTGGATTAAAAATTGGAAAGTTCTAATGTTACTCCTAAGTCAATTAATACTCCTGAAACTCTATATGTTATGGCTGACGAAAAATACATTGGCTCTCAAGATACAGATAAAGATATTATGATTAAATGTTTTGTTACTTTTGAAGATGTCATTAAAGTCTCTAAAAAACCGTAAACAACTTTCTAATCGTTTTGTGTTTTCTACTTGTTCTAAAAAAGCCTTGGAATGATTTTATGGATAAAATTGTTTTTACGTTATGACTTATAGTCATTCATTTTATTCTTTTCTCTATCTTAATAATTCCATTATTTTTATTGCTATATGTAGAAACATAAATTTTCATTTAATTCACTTTCTTTTTATACATTGTTTTAATATTCAAGTTGCTCTTAATATTATTATCTGTTTTTTTTTCATTATTTTTAAATATATCATTAAAAATTTGATATTATTATACTTTTTATTTCTTCTGGTAATAATTTTATATTTTTTATTTCATTGATTGATATAATTTCAGGAATATATGCCCCATATTTTTCATAATTAATATTAGTCATTTCTTCACCAATTCCACTTCCAATTTTTCCTGATTTATACTTAGCAACGAAAAAATACTGTTTTTCTGCCTTGACTTTCTAACTCATAGCATTTATCTGTTAGTTCTATGTCTATTCCTAATTCTTCTTGTATCTCCCTTAATGTCTTCTTCTTCTATAGTTTCTCCCCCTCTTCCTGTCCACCTCCAGGAATTGTATAGTATTCTTCTCTATTTTCATTATTGCCTTTTATTCTTTTAATAACAATTAAACCTTCTTCATAAGGAATTATTGCTGATGCTCTATTTTTTCATTTACCTTTCCTCCTGTGCTTTTTCTCTTCTGTTCTTTACTTTAGAAATTTCACTTTCTATATATGAGTCTAATTTTCTATATAGTTCATCTACTGTTCCATCATTATTTATTACTTTGGAAAATTTAATACCATTTTTTCTTACAACTAGAGTTCCATCTTGTTCATATGCTAAATCCTTATACTCGAAAGTCTCTAACCTTTTTCTTTTTCGCATCTTTTCTTCTCGTTCGTTCTGCCACTTGTTCCATAGTTATTGAAAGATCTGCTTTTCTCTCAGTATATGGTGAGTCCGTTCTTAATCTTTGGTATTCTCTCTTTATTCTTTCTTCTTCTGGTGCATCAATATATAAGACACCGACACGTTGTTGCAACTTTTTATACAAATATTGAATTTCTTTTTACTCCATACATCGTATCCATAATTACTATGTCTGCCCCTTCACTCATTTCTTTAGCCTTTTCAATGTATTTATCCCAAAAAATCTTCAAAATTGTTTTTGATTCATTTTCATACCATCGGTCATAAGGCAAATCACTTCCAGAATCTCTATATACTGCAGGAAATATATCTCTTTTTTTATATGTTTAACTTGCTGATATTTCGCCTTTACATGATTAATACCTCCACTTTTTGCCTGATTCTGATGGACCAGTAACAAATATAAATTGTTGTTCTTTATTTTCTTTTTCTCATTATAATTCCTCTAATTTATTTTTTTTCATTTAAGATTATATCTATTGGATGTTTGGTAAAGTTAGATTTAAAATTATTATTTTCTATCAATATTTTTTCCATTTGTTGTCTTTTTATTTTTATCTTCAATACTATTCAATAAATATCTTATTGATATCTCAAGCCAATCTTTCGGTAAATCTGGTATTGAAAAATTACCATCCTGCAATCCTATTATAATGGTTGCTAGTAAAATTAGTTTTCATTCCAACTTCAGTAAAATTTCTATAAATTGTCCTTTTACATTGATTTATATCTTCCTTTCTAGTAAAAGTTGAATCTATACCATTTTTTCAAGAATCTTGGTGGATCTAAATCAAAAAGTTTACCATCTATTGTAAAATTCCATATTGCAGTTTCAATCCCTATTAGTTGTTTCTTTTCCCTTTGATATTGAATAATTCTATTGATGTAGTTTAGTATCTTTTAGATATAGCTTTTTCTAAATCGTTCCAATTATGAGTTGTCCCTCCACTCAAAAAATCTGTCCTCTTCTATTATTTTGGAAAAATTCATACATACTTCCATCTTCTATTTCTATTATACCAAATATATCATTTAAAGGAATAATTCTTTTTTTTAATATTTCGTAATTTTCTTGCCATAATCTTATATAATTTCCTTTAAATAAATCTCTAATTTTTTTCACTATTTAATCTTTTTATAAAAATGCATTTTTTATAGTTCCACTAGCTATAGTATTCGAAGTTTTTTACTTTTGGACTATCATCAGGATTGGTTATTGCAAATTTTATCATGTCTATTGGTATTTCTTTTTATCATAAAAACTATCTTTAATCATATTTTATCTTTCTTCCAATACTTCTTTATATTTTCTTTTTAATTTATCTATATTGTTTGTGGATTCGCCATCACCTGAAACCTTTATGCTTGGTCTTACAAAGAGGGGAAAACTGCCTCATAACTTTTTTCACTATTATTTTGGGCATATTGGTTAATTTTCAGTGAATATAAATCTCTTTCATCTTCAATATTTTTTATTTTAGCTATAGGTTCCAAAATAATTTCTGGTACAATAGATAAGAAAACTTTATCCCTATAATATGTCATATATACATAGTTTACCGGTGCAGGACTCATTTTATGTAGTAACAAATCATCAATATGATTTTTACTTTGTATTTCACCTTTTTGAAGTTTTCTTCCGTGTGTAATAATTTGTTTTCATTTTTGTTTCATATTTTTCTAATATCTTTAATGCTTCCATTTGATCTACTAAATCCAAATCAATTCTAATTCCTTCGTTTTCTTTTATATACCCCTCCCTGGTCTTTTTTATTTGTTCATTTAATAGCACTGCTAGAATATCATATGGTTTAACATCTTTAATTTTACACCCTAAATTCAATTTATCTATATCTGCAATCATTGTTTCCAAATGTCCGTGTATACATAATTGAGATTTTGATATTTGATTAAATAAAAATATTTATTCCAACAACATCATACTCAGATTCATTTGATAGTATGTTATATATATCTTTCATAATCTGAATAATTTCACTGAATTGTTCTTCAGATAAATCTTGTAAGTTTTCAATATGTGAATGTTTTTCTATCTTTTAAATAAATCATCATTCCTGCTGGAGTATATGGATGTGTAGGGCAACATATTTCCCAATTATTATAGTTACTAGAAATATTAGGCAATATTTCTGATTTGAATTTATCAGAACATAATTGACAATGTTCAAATTGCTTCTTTCTCTCTTCATATATTGTACCATCTAAAATTTTCGTTGCAGTAATCCTTTCATCATCTGTTAATGGTTCATCGTTCAAATATGCTAAAGCTAGTCTATTCATTTTTGCTCTTTTTTTTTATTAGCTCCATCTAAAAACACAATATAATGTTGCAAAATAATTTTTATCATCTTCTATGTCTAAATCAAAAAATGTCTTTCTATCTTTAAATTGTCTTTTTCATACTCTCTCCTATACTTTTTAAATTATTGAAATTTCCTCACTAAATTTTTTGCAAAATCAATTATTTGATTTTTATCATATTTCTTCTTTTGATAATCTTCAATAAATTTTTCATATTCTAACCTGTCATAGTTAAAAATGTTGCGAATATAAATTAAATACTTGTTCATAGTTTTGAGGACGATAGTCATTGATTATTAAAATTGCCTTCATTATTAAATACGTATTTTTAAATATTTCTCTTATCTTATCTTCAGAAATCTCTTGATATAACCACAACCTTTTGTATGAATGAAAATGCTCCATTAGCCAAGTCATATATTGCTGTTGACATTCATTTGTAGTAATTTTCGGTATATTTAAATCAGATGAAATGTATTGTATATTTATATAATTTTCTTGTACTAACAATAAATAATAATAAGTTTTAGGATCTATTTTCTTATTTTCAAATTTATACTACTATATATAGTATTTCCTATCTTTATAGAATACTTTTGTACAATTTCTTTTATTATATTCACATACTCAATTTTATATTTATCCAAAACTAATATGACATCTATATCACTCCAACCTTCTATAACATGTCCACTAGAACTACTTCCTATTAAAAAGAATTAATTTCAAATTATTCCCCAATTTTTCCTGCAATTCAGTCATATAATTAAATATAGCTCTTTTATATTTTTGTAGGTAATTTGTTTGGTATTTTATCATATAATTTCATTATTCCATTCTCCCCTATTTTATTAACTTAAAACCATTTATAGTATTCTTTAATATATCATAAGTATCATCTGATATAGTTTCATACAAATAATGCAGAATAAATATACTATAAAAAGTAATCCTTTTTTTTCCATTGTTCTTATATCAAATATGCAAAGTATTCTCATTGTAAAGAAATATATAATTTCTTTACCTATTTTTATAGGTAATTTTTCTAACATTTCTATATACTCTTGCATAAATTTAACTCTTATTTTACTAGTTTTAATATCTGATTCAATCTTTATTTTTCTTTTTTGCATAATTTATTTCATATGTCAAATCTGAGTAAATTCCTCAATATTTTTTAAAGCATTTCTATGATTATAATATGATTTTGGATGATATTTGGGGCAGAAATAACTATCTGCTATTAAAGCTGACCAAAATATTGCTGAAAATTCACATATAATCGGATTATAACCAGATGTTGCAAAATCAAAAAAAATTGGTTTTATTCCTATATTTAATGTGTTTGATCTCCCTGGGTTAAAGAGCACTCCAATTTATGCTTTACATTAAAAAAAAATTCCACACATTCTTCTATAATTTCTTTTTTGTCCTTTTTACATTCAATTCCATTAATAATAACTTTATAATCAAATAATTCTTCATTATTATACCATTTTGTTAATCTAGAATCTATTCTATTATCAAAGAACTGTTGCATTGGGTATTCTTCTTTAATAGTAGTGTCCTCAAAAATTTTCTCATACAAAGTTATTACCTTATTAATAATTTCATCAGCGTTGTTTTCAATTGTAAAAATCATTTTTTACAAAAAAAATCATTTAGTAAGCCCTTATTTTTTCCAATCGTTTCCTCATATTCAAAAATTATAGTATAGCAATTCTCAAACTTAAATATATCTTTTTTATCTTATTGACGGGTGGATCTATCTTTTATTTTTAGATAACCATTTATTTCATTAGTAAATTCTTGTTTATTTAATATTTTAAAAAAAATTTATATTCATTTTGTTTATTATTCCATTAATAGAATTATTCTGAAAATTAATATGTTTAATATGATAGCCTTCTTTTTAATACTTGTCTTATGTCATTTGTATTTAAAATCATTCTTTTTCTTTCCTTTATTTCATTTTTTATATAATCTTCTATTAAATGACTCATTTTTTCCCCTGTATTAATTTGTTAAACTTCTTCCTCCATCTATATTAAAGATACTTCCTGTAGTATAATCACTAAACTCTTTTAATATCACTATAGTAAATTTTGCTATTTCTTCTGGCTCTGCTATCCATTGTAAAGGAATCTTATTTAATGTGTTATTTACTATATCTTCATTATCTATCCAATTTGAATTCATTGGTGTATTGCAAGCCCCATAAGAAATTCCATTAACAGTTATTCCTTTATCTGCTAATTCTAACGCCATTTCTTGTGTAAGCATGGCAATCCCTGCCTTTGATGCGTCATAATGATATTTGTTTTTTTTCTTGGTTTATTGTAATGTACTGAAAGCATATTTATAATTTTACTTCCACTTTTCATAAATTTTCCAAAAGTACTACTACATATAAATGTTCCTACTAAATTAGTATCAATTATCTCTCTAAATTCTTTTAACTGACATTTTAAAAATTCATTTTCAGTTTGTTTAGCTGCATTATTAATTAATATATCGATTATACTATACTTATTTTTCTATATACTTACTAATTTCCTCAACTTGCTTTTCATTTGAAATATCTACATTAATAAATTCAATTTTTCCTTTTGAAATAATCTGTACATCTCTACCTTCTTTATCATTAATGTCCAAAAATAATTACTTTGCATTTTTTCCTTTTACTAATTCTTTTTGCAATAGATTTTCCTATACCGTTTGCACCACCCGTTACGACAACTGTTTTATTTTTTAAATCCATTTATTTCCCATCCTTATTATAATAGACTTTATTTTTTCTATAATAACTTCTATTATATTTTAACATTTTATGTAAATTTTGTAAATAGTTTTGTAAAATCATTCTAATAAGTTAATATTTTCAATTTATTTCTATATTGATTTTTCATTAAGAAAAGCTCATCATTTCTTCTACATTTCCTATAATGAAATTATCTTTATCAATGTCAATAAATACTCCATATCGATTTAAAATAATATAATAAGTTTTATTTTCCTTTACAATTTTATTTATATTCCTATAATCTATACATATAATTCTATCACTTGCTTTAATTCCCCAAATAGCAAATAATATATATATTATACCTTCAAAATTATTTTTTAAAATTAGAAGAATATAATAAGAATAATAAATGTGCATACACTAATTTTAATTAAATCTCACATTCTTTTTTTTTTCTCCTGAATATTGATTTATTTTCTTTATTTTTTTCTTTAAAATGGTAGTTTCATTTTTAGTAATAGCAGCATTTCTATTCCTTTCTTAATAAATAAAAAAAAATAAATTTATATAATTTTTTGTTTTAATACCTTATAGGTATTAATTATATTTTTTTATTGTACTTCTTTCTTGTTCACTCAAATGTGTTATTAATTTTCGTCTTATATTAATTATAGAGTATCTATCTGCACTATAACTACTCTAAACAATACAATTATGGTATAACTTGTAAATAGATTTTCTTTTTATTCGCTTTATTAGAGATATGTATATAAAAATAATAGTAAAATAATATCTATAATAAAGCGAATAAGGTGAGAATATGAAAATTAACAAGTATAATGATTTTAGAAATATATCTGGCTCTGATCTTAAAAGAATTAAGATTAAAAATCTAACTTATCTCAACAAGATTTAGCAGAAAAATTGCAACTATTAGGTGTTGAACTGACTTCAAAAGAAATTTCAAAAATAGTTTTTGATACTTGCTTGATATATTTAATAACTCACTTAGTACAAAAAAACAATTATTATTTTCTTTTACTAAAAAAAGTATTATAGATATATAAGGAGAAAACGAATATGGGAAAAAATGAATTAGAAGCAAATCAAGTAATATATATATAAATATGGACGATTCTGGTAGATTAATAAAAAAGGAGAACCTGACGAATTAGTATTCGTTTACGGAGGTGTATTTTTTCTTTCATTAAATCAACAAGAGAATTTTTTCAAGACAGTATAAAGCATTGGTTGATTTAATTAAGCCAAAATATTGTAAAGATTATCAAAAGACAATACTCTAGATAATTCTTTCTGTATTGCACATAATTATCAGAATTGTAAGTATAATTGTCCAGAATTAAAATCAAATATATTAAAACCTCCCCATAGAAGAAGATTATTGAATTTTATTAAAAAATACGATACTTCTGTTGCTGTAGTTTCAAATTATAGAGTAAATGATTATATCTTTGACAGCAAAAGCATCAAAAGGTAGATTTAAAGACTATATCATAAAAAAGAGAGAAGTTAAGAGAATTGTTGAAAACTTAATCTCACAAAACAGAATAAATAGTAAACAATCTGTAAAGCTTGTTTTTTAAATTTAGATGAACAATCTACTGTTTCTAATGGATATTATGATTTAGAAAGTAGTATTAAAGAAGAATTGCAATTTTGGCATTATGAATTATGATTATGGAATTAGTTTTCTCCAATTCTTTCTTCTGTTACAGTAAAAAAGTAAAATATAAAAATTCATATTATAATTATCCTGTACAAGCAGCTGATTTGTTGGTTGGAGAAGTTCGACATGCTTACTACAACTATTTGCAAAATAATGACTTTGAATCTTACAGAAAAAAAGAACAAACTTTTTTAAATACGTCTATTTATTTACCATAAAAAGAGCCGTCTGAATGGCTCTTTTTCCAAGTAAGTAGGTGTATTTATAGATACACTTAATTTTTCAATCTAATCTTACTTGTACACCGAACAAAGGATTATTCCCTTTTTTGGTATATTAATTGTAACATTTTGAAAAAAATGTCAACAATTCTATATATATTTTATTCAAAAAAAATGAAAATATACTTCATTTTTATGCACATGATACCGAAAAAAAATGCAAGATGATACAGTTAATATTATAAAACAAAATTGCCCACCAATAAATGAACAATCTTTCTATTGGTGGGCAAATGGTGGTCAGTGGGCAACTTGTGGTTATCTATTCACTATTCCACTATTTTTATTAAGTTTATTTAAACTTAGTATTTTCCACTATTTCATAGCTTCTTCAACAGCAACTGCAACTGCAACTGAAGCACCAACCATTGGGTTATTACCCATTCCAATTAGCCCCATCATTTCAACATGTGCTGGAACAGATGAACTTCCTGCCGAATTGTGCATCTGAATGCATTCTTCCCATTGTATCTGTCATACCATATGAAGCAGGACCTGCTGCCATATTGTCTGGATGTAATGTTCTTCCTGTTCCTCCACCTGAAGCAACAGAGAAATACTTCTTACCAGCTTCTATTCTTTCTTTTTTTATATGTTCCTGCAACTGGATGTTGGAATCTTGTTGGGTTTGTTGAGTTTCCTGTTATAGATACATCAACATCTTCTAACCACATGATTGCTACACCCTCTCTTACGTCATTTGCACCATAGCATTTAACTTTTTGCTCTTTCTCCATCAGAATATGCAATTTCTTCAACTACATTTACTTTTTCCTGTAAAGAAGTCAAAATCTGTTTTTACATATGTAAATCCATTTATTCTAGAAATTACTTGAGCTGCATCTTTTCCTAATCCATTTAATATAACTCTTAAAGGTGTTTTTTCTTACTTTATTTGCTGATTTTGCAATACCAATTGCTCCTTCTGCTGCTGCAAAACTTTCATGTCCTGCTAAGAAAGCAAAGCATTTTGTATCTTCTGAAAGTAGCATAGAAGCTAAGTTTCCATGTCCTAATCCAACTTTTCTGTCATCTGCAACTGAACCTGGTATACAAAAAAAAGCTTGTAATCCTTCTCCTATTGCTTTTTGCAGCATCTGCAGCTTTAGTGCAACCTTTTTTTATTGCTATTGCTGCACCTAAAGTATATGCCCATGCAGCATTTTCAAAAGCAAATTGGTTGAACTCCCTTTACTATTTCATATGGGTTAAACCCTTTATCTGTGCATATTTTTAATGCATCTTCGAAATTTTTGATTCCGTATTTTTTCCATTACTGGTTTGATTTGGTCTATTCTTCTTTCATAACTTTCAAATGTTACTGCCATTTAAAATTCCTCCTTTAATATATTCTCCAAATTGTTTATAATCTCATAATTTTTATTATTGTTTTCTTGGGTCTATTTTCTTAACAGCTTCGTCAAATCTTCCATATGTTCCAGAAGCTTTTTCAATTGCTTCCATTGGTTCTATTCCTTTTAATATTATCCATCATTTTTCCTAAATGAACATATTTATATCCTATAATTTGATCATCTTTGTCTAATCCTAATTCTACTATATAACCTTCTGCAAGATTTAAATATCTAGGTCCTTTTAAATAACTTGAATAAATTGTACCAACTTGACTTGTATGTCCTTTTCCCTAAGTCTTCAAGTCCTGCTCCTACTGGAAGTCCACCTTCTGAGAAAGCAGTTTGAGTTCTTCCATAAACTATTTGTAAGAATAATTCTCTCATAGCTGTATTTATAGCATCACAAACTAAGTCTGTGTTTAATGCTTCTAATATTGTTTTCCTGGTAATATTTCTGATGCCATAGCTGCTGAGTGAGTCATTCCAGAGCATCCAATAGTTTCAACTAGAGCTTCTTGAATAATACCATCCTTAACATTTAGAGTTAACTTACACCCTCCTTGTTGAGGTGCACACCAACCAATTCCATGAGTTAAACCTGAAATATCCTTTATTTCTTTTAGCTTGTACCCATTTTCCTTCTTCTGGGATTGGTGCTGGTCCATGATCTACACCTTT
>VOFC01004379.1_pt1 | contig 21026 bp, 24 predicted proteins | sample 5384161 | NCBI WGS metagenome assembly VOFC01 (sample SAMN12384722, study PRJNA508395) | human gut metagenome | isolation source: healthy gut B | host: Homo sapiens
AATCAAAGGAGCAGAAGTGGGACTCGGATGTTCTTGGCCTGATTGCGGCCATATACACATGATGCCGGCAAGCAGGAGACTGTATTTGACAGGCAGCAGTGCCCGGAGGAACTCGACTCGATGGAAAGTAAGCGAGACGCAGAGCACCGAGGGCGTCAAAGTGCCATCGAGGGCATCGTCACCACGAGTGCCCGAATCCGCAAACGCTCGTCGAGGAGAAAACCACGCCGAGAAACCGTGACGAGTCAGGAAATTGCTGGATACCGCGATGTGCTGAGTATCATTCATTGGAGAGCTGACGCGATACCACTCAGCGCAGAACTACTCTCCTGCAGCTTCACGGACTCATGTACAGCCACATGAATAACCCGGCGCCTGCGGGCCGCACAAAAGCGTGCAGAATCTATCACTGCCACTCCATCCGACGGTCATGCTGGAAACACTGTTTTACGCCGCTTGCCCCCTTATGAAACGCCGGAGAGCGCTGGACAAGGATCTGCGAGGAATACAACCGTGATTGGAAATATGGAACTGGAACCATTGAGTTGCAATTTTGGTTTTGTCCATGACTTTCTGTGCATCCACCCTTCAATGACGGAGACGGGAAGAATGAGCCGCTTGCTCACGACGCTGCTGCTACCGAAAACGGCGCATAGTCGGCAAATAATGCCTCCTCGAAGGCCATTGCTGGCAAACCGCGACCTGTACTACAACGCGCTTGCATTGCGGCGCAAACTGGCTGGCACGAAGGCACCGAGGATGTAGTGCTTCGTCAAGTACTCTGCTCGGGACGAGATCCTTGCCGCCCACAGGGCTGAAGATCGTATGGCACTGGCTGGAAACCAAAAGCTGCCTGCACTAGAAATGGTGCGCAGAGCAAGCAAGAATAGAATCGGGCGGTGTTCAATAAAGCCAGGACATCCGAGGAACTCTTGCCCAGCAGCTCAGCGACAGTTCCATAGAGGAGCCTTGCGAAAACTGGTCAGATAGCCGTGAACTGAAAAAAGGAAGGACGCGGGAAGAATACCTGCTATTTCAGGCTAAAGTAGATTCCGTTCAATAGAACTTAACTTTTTAGAGGGATCGCACCTGTTCATACGTGAGCAGATGCGATACATTTTACCGTCTTAAAAGACCGTGTAACAGTAGAGCTATAGACAAAGAAGAATCACTTCCGCAGTAAGCATGAATAACCTGTGTAATGAACTTTGATCGTGCCTTTACCACCAGCTCTGTCTGAAATGCTCATCAGCCACAATATACGAAGAAAGTGAAAATGATTCTTGACAAGCGCTAAAAGGCAATTCATATAATTGTATTTGTACACGAGAAAAGTTAAAAGCGCATCGATTCGGTATATAGATTTTGTTTCACGATTTATATTCCGGTCATATTGTATTTTTTCAACGGTTCTCTTTGTACATATCAAGAGAGCCGTTTTATTTTGCTTCAAGACAGGAGGGAGGTTTCGCATGGATACGGCATTTATAAAGTGAAAAACATTTGGCGCTGATCGCAAAAGGATTGATTGAGAAAGAACGCTGCGCAGACGGAACTGACAAGCAAGGTATCCCTACAAAACCATGCAGCATGGGATCAACATGTTTTTGGCCGCAAGTCAATGGGCGGGGGAGCAAGCGCTGTCGAGTATCCTGACGAGGTCTTTCCTTACGCATTTTATCACCAGACCTGTTGAGAAATGGTTCGATACATGGGAATCGGAAGCTGTCGAGCAACTGCATCTTCAGGAAGAGCCGTTTTATGCCTATGACGCCTTTGCGTATCAAAAGCCGGTAACGCATATGTCCCCAGCTCGGATTGCTATGAGTTCTTTGAAACGCAGGATAGTGACATTATCATGAATGGAACAGACGAGCGTGTTTTTTTATGAAAAATAATTACTTTTAAGTCAAGAAGATTATTGTAGGGTCAGAAGATATAATCGAGCATCCGATTATCACACTCGATGATAGGCGCACCATGTCTCTTTGAGCTGGCCGATGATCCGATGGCCAGAGACGCCTTCCAGTTTGCCTACGAGGAAATTACGGAGGAAAGCTACCGCTGTCCTCAATGCGGATGGACGATGATGCATGGAAAATACGGATACAGCTGTCATTCGACGCATTGCACAGATACCCTCCCCTGAACTCACGGATGATATGAAGCTGGATATTTCGGCTGGTGATCTCTATCGGTTAAAGAAAGGCATTATGCGGTATTTTGCTGCGCCGGGAAAGTTTGAACTTGAAATTGCGGCGTTTTGTGAGAAAAAAGGAACTTCGATGGGGTTGTGGCCGCAGATGGACCGCTATGATGTGGAGATCAGTTCCCGGACGGGGATATTTGGGCAATCGATGCAAAGGCATATCGAAATCCCATCGCGCTCTGTGCACGAAATTCAAAAATGATGGTGGATTTCCTTCCGGGGACTATGCACGCGGTTATTTGGACCCAACGAATATACGGTCAATCAGCGAAACTATACCGCAATCATCAACCGCGTACTGACGGATCAAAAGAATGTAGAGTGCGTGACTCCTGAAGACGCTGAAAACCGCAATTACGAAGAAGGAGGCGATGCGCAGTGATGAATAAGAGCAAAGACGGATGGTACGCTCCGCTTGCGGCACGATTTCAAGGCATGGATGAGCCTATGCCGCTAAAGCCAGATTTGCAGCGATCGAAGCGATTCTGCATTTGCTTGCCTTGAATGCACCTGCCGCCGATCCAGTAAAGCCTATCTGTTATTTTTACCCAATATCAGCTTATTGGCACAACGGCGTGTACAAATATGGAACACACCTGCAGCAGGCCCGGCACGCATTGGGTTACTATCGTTCTCAAAATACTGGCAGGATGATTTGCGAGCATATCAGGATTCAAAATATGATGCGGTTCGCGCTTTTTCGTTTGAGAAATCGGAGGGATGTCATTCGTTTTCCAAAGTAGAGGGGAATATCCCTATCCGTATGAGCAGCGCCAAAGGGAGTGGAACGGTTTTGGCCGGAGGGGCTTGAAGAAGCTAAGCCGCCTGCTTATGCCGGAGCCGGACATATCGCTATCCGTATTTGAATTTGGAAAACGGGGAAACCGAAACTGTTTCGGTCAGATTCGACAGGACTGTACCGCACCTGTTCCACCGGGAATTCTTGAAAAGGGACGCAGAGAACCATTTCCGTCACTCTGGACGAACTGCTGAACACCGCAAAGGAAATGGCCGAGATGCATCCCGGTGATCCGTGCTATGCGATTTTAACGACCAATATTCTCAAGCAGATCACCGAGGCTTCCGTCAGTACATGTACGGAACTCACGATTTTTGAGGTCGTCAATATCGTTGGCATGGTTGGCGCGGGCAAATCACGCTGATCAAGGTGTTGCATTTTTGGTGTCATAAAATGGGTACCGGATGACGAGATCGTTGTTGACATGGTAGCCGAAGTCATGAACCTGCAGAAATATTTATCAGCCTTTTGGGTTGAGGGCAAGCTCTGTTGATTGGACGCAGCGAAAGGCTGAAATATATCAATCAGGTCGCGCAGCCTGTGGAGACCCGTTTGTCGGCAGAATTTTCAATACTTAACGCCGTTATGTTTGGTTGATGGATGATGCGCAGCATAGTGAAGCAGTCGCTTTGGCAAGAGCCATGCTACGCCCTGAAAAAGGAAAACAAGAATCACCTGTGTCCGTATTTTCATCAGCCTGGGAGCCCGGATGCCCGTGAATGCTATACCGCTTCCGTTGTTATCACAACAGCTGCGGGCTTTGCGGCATCTCGGATAGGAGCGCAGCGGGAAACCTTTCTAGAACTGGTAATGCGCGACTTTGATGTGGTTGTCTTCGATGAAAGCGACAGAGTTCAAAAAACGCCGGATCATTTTTTTATGCCGGAAACGAGTTTTAATAGCTATATCCGTGAATGCGCTGAAGATTGCAGTGCCTATATGCGGCTGAGCAGCAAACGCAGAGAGGAAAAATTTGGCCGAACAGAGATACGATGAAATGCAAGTGCCAGAGCGTGACAGTCCTGAGTTGTCTCGTAAAATCTCTGCACCATGAATTGGGTGCATGGAAGAAAATTGCGCATGGAGATCCTCTCAGCCCTTTTTACCCTCTTAGAGGATATAAAATGATGAGTCGGAATATAGAATTCCATATGCCGTCTATCAAGCCATCTATGATTTGATCGATATGCAGGATGAAGACGGCATCCGTCAAAGTACGCTATGGGCCGTTCTTGAGAGCTCCTGCAAGAGTACCGATGAGACGTTTTTTAACCAAATGTACCGCGTTTGGCTGAATGAAATGGGCGATAATTTTCCGCGGCCTGGAGAAGGATAAAAGTAAAACAAATCCAAGATGCCCGCATTGCTTATTTTGCGGCTCATTTATTTTTGATCACTTTATCCGGACCTCAGCGATGCGTATGATGAGGCCAGCCATGAAACCTCTTACGGACAAAATGAGCTGTTCGGGATTTCCTGCAGACCCGTTTTTCGGCAGCAGCAGCATTATCCTACCCTCTGCGCTGTGTGGCAGCCCATTTTGGCCTGAAAAGACAGATGACGAAGAGATTATTCTGTTCCGCCAGTTCGCGTTTGGCGAAGCCTGATGAAGGATCTTCCATATTTGCGCACTGACGCACAGGGCGATCCTGCGGGACCCTCATGTGATCATGTTGTCCGGTTCCAGCTGGGCGGAGGGCTCCTTGCGAGTACCACATCAATCGACCGGTGAACTATATCCTTGAGGCAGATTGTGAGAAACGCGCATTTTTAGAGAAAACGCGTTTCTTTGAATCCGGTTTTCGGAGCGTATTTCCGGTGCGTCGGATGATCGGCGCATGTGGTGCAGTTGCGGTTTGTGACCGAACGGACTGTCGATCTGATCGTCGAGAATATGAGAAGGACCGAAGATCCTGCTGGTCGTCAACAGCTATGTTCAGGCAACAGGAAGTACAGCGAATACTGGAGACGGCCCACGGAAGGTCATTGCCCTGCACAGGTTGCCGGATGATCTCTCGATGCCGTCAGTAGCGAGAATGTTCAGGAACGGTACGCCGGGGGGAGGTCAGCCGGTTTGCCGGGATGAAAGAGGAGATTCTGATTGCGCCCGCTATGGCGATCGAAACGGACACAACATTGTCGATGAGTACGGCCACTCTGCCCTTTTGCGCGGTGTTTTCATGGTGCGGCCGATGGCTGTTCTGACGATATCCAGCAGAAGGCAGCAAGCTCAATGGATTTTGTGGAATCCCACCGTCATCAGGGGGCCACAGGAATCTCTGTTCGCATACAATGTGCGCATCCGGCAATTGCGGCACAGCAGTGAGGCCAAGATGAGCAAAAGCAAATCGTTTGGTTTGGCTGAGCTGGATACCGAAGAGCGGAAAGATGTGGTTGCAACACTGTTTGTTTTGATCCTTCAGATTTTTGGCCGGTTGGCGCGTGTAACGGATGACAAAGCCGGAACCGCATGTTTATTTATTGACGGCGTATTTCGCGGCCGCGGGGAAGAAAACAGGGTGACTTTGACTGTCTCTCCGAGTTGGGCAGGTACTTAGATGCATTGATGACCTGCAAAGACAGTGCGCTGAAATTGCCGAAACGCTGTATGCTCCATTTTTATAAAGCTTATGGAAAGGACATTCCGTATGAATCATAAAATCTATCCGCTGGCATATAAACCTGTCTCCAAACAAACCTGCACCCTGTATTATTTGGGGTTTCCCACATCCTGGAAAGGGTCCTGCTAAACATCCACGGAAGACAGAACCCGAATTTTAAGGGGATGAGTATGGACTTCCAAACGAATGCGCTGAAGAAGCTGGTCGACAGTTGGATGGAAGGTATCATCGCTTTAGTCTGCCAAAAAAAGGACAGCCATGATGACGTGCTGGCTTACGTCCCGCTATGAATACTCCGAGGAGAATTTGCGGGCATTGTGCGGCATTATTATGACCTGGGTAAAGCCATATGTCACGTCTTAACTGAAGTAAACCCCATAGCAAAAAAACTCGCAAAAAAGAATTTTGCGATACGATGAATTGGGAAGAACTTGCGGCGGTTCGCTCCGGACGAAGTCTGTCTTACGCTTGAGAACGGAACGGTTTTGAAGCCGCTATCAGGCGATTCCGCTTCTGGCGATCAACCGTTTGTTGGAAAGAGATTGCCCTGAGCGGGCAAACGCTACACCTGTGCTATGCCGCCAAGAATCAGCTGGTCAAGCGATCCGATCACGGATATGAAAAGTCATCATCAATACTTTGGTATTTTGATCTATCTGTACAGACAACTCCTCCGGGAAGAAAAGCGCTGCTGCTGTGCCAGATGAGCATTCGCCGCTGGATCCCCCGATAATCCAACAAAGAGCGGCCCCGTTTTTAACGAATGCGGTCAATTCCCATATCAAGATCTCAGAGGACAAACATTGTCAAGCGCCCATTGTCTATGGTTACGCTGCCAAGCAGCCTGTATGGAAAAGAGCAGGACGAGGAGTGCTACAACATTTGGGGATATGAGCAATTGCCATCGGCGGGCGCTGTTGTGAAAAAATCCTGGCGGCATACGCGGGGGAAAAATTCTCCTTCCTATAAAAACGGGCATGGCCGGCTTTGTGGCTCCCAAAATCGGAACAGGCGTCCGTTGTTGACAAGGCGTCACTGTACCAGTCGGTGTCTGCTCTGCTCGGTGATATGATTTGTGAGCAGCCCAAGCTGGGCATTGCTGCGAGGACAGAAACTCAAAAAATATGACTCTCCGCAGGAATACGAGGATCCTGAGCGTTTTTTTGAACTGGGTCAGGCAATGCGCCGACAGACCAAATCACATTCGAGCTGTATGGCCTGTGGAAGGGATGCTTTACAGCAAAGACTGCTGAAACAGATCCAGGCCAAAATTGAACGGGATTTTGATGAAAAGGATATATCCAGCCTGAAAGTGCGGTATGTGTGTAAAGAAACTGGCGTCTTGCCGACGAAATGCCGGACAAAAAGGCAAACGCAGATTACGCGATGCGGCGAAATCGTTAAGCAATTAGGCGATACCAATGGGGTAACGGTTGTATGTTCGTTTGCCCGGGCAAGACTATGGCGCTGGCGATCCGAAATCCGTCCGGCAATGCGTTTGCCCAAACGGGACGAATTGTGCAGTTCGTTACCCCGGAGGAAGATGCCAGCCAGAACAAAATTGAAAAAATGCTGTATGACCTCTATCGACAGCTGGGTGTTGTGACCCTGCTGGATCCTAAACGGACCAGCCTGATTTTGGCGCATATACACCTGTGGGGATGCATTTGTACGCAAGTTCATGGGATCTCCAATAAAGCGCGTTTTCTTCCGTTTTACATTACGGTTGATTTGACTAGAGGGAAAGACGCAGGTACATTGTGACGCGTTCTCAAAGCGGACGGTCTCTTATCCGGAAGCGCCTTGAGATGGCGCGGCTGGAACAGCGATTTGGAACAGCGCTGTGTTGCCGCAAGCCGCACCCCCCCGCGAAGCAAAAACTCATAGAGCTGAAAAACCGGTACGATACACCGGAAAAACAGAGTGCTGGTTTTGGTCCAATCCGATGGAAATACGCGGGCGGTATGGGGCTGTATCTCCGACAAGGAGATCGGTGGATATGACGGGCAGAGGCGTATTACCCGACTCAGGTAAACGTCGGGACACCGCATAGTCCGTACTTACTTCCTTGGCTGATTTCGCGGCGTGCGGATCGTCCGGATCACGGGAGCAATCAGGAAGTTCCGGATTATTTCACGGAGTTGAGCGCGAAAGCTTCTGAGCGAAAATTGCAGCGTTCTTCCGCATCGGGTATTTTAAATACGAGGATGTGTATTGGGGCATTCATATACGAAGCCGAAACGATATGCGCTACACATAGTCTGAAAAGAATCCAAGATCGATTACCCCAAACATTTCTTTGCCGAAAAGGACATGATTGAATTGGCACCCATTGCAGCTTCAACGGGGATGATGCAGCAAGCTGGATCTTCTATACCAACGCATTGAGAGATCTTCCGATTCATTTTAATCAGTCGACATTGGTTCTGCCCCTACCACTCCATTTTGGCAAAAGGCCTTGAAGAGTATCTTTTCAAGGTATAAGTAGATATTACAAAAGTAGGCATCACCTCAAAAAATAGAGGTGGTGCCTACTTTTCATTTGAAGTTTTGCAATGAGATTAATTGGGGGATGCCTATTTAATATGATAATGGCTAAATGTGTGTAAAATTTTCCGAATTAGTAGTAGTTCAGGTAAGTTGCCAGAGATAAAGAGATACGCCCCCAAACGCTAACTGAGATTTATGCTCGCCTTACCCGAAAAATACTGCTTCATATCTGAGACACCGCCATCCTTATGCAGAACCACTCCGTAATCAGAGTGGCGAAATTTTGGTGGTGAGCAATTACATCGAATCGCCGGTGGAATATTGGTTGTCAGTAATGCTCATGCCTCAAGGGCTTCCCACAGGCGGGGGCACGGTCTGATCTTCCTTGCCCGACGAGTGGCACGCTCTCTCTCTGCTCTGTTGTTTTTCGCGTATCTAAAAAGACCCTGCCAAAGATTTGGATTCAGTTCATGCTCTGCATAGTCTTCAAGGTGCCGCCGAATATCATCGGCAGCCAATACGAGAAACTTATCATCCAGAAGCCGAATGTGACGCTTGATATATTGGCAACTACCACGGCATGCAAGTATTTCCTTACCGCATACCGCATTGCCGACAACAGGATTAAGCGAAAATCAGAATGCAGATCGGGCGGGCAGATCTGAGGGAAACAGCAGAAACTATAAACTTGATTCTTACTGATCCGCCGTATAATCTCGGCAACTTTATGAAAAGTAGAGATACCAACCTCAAAAAATGCGTAATTTCTTTGGGGCTGCGGGTTGGGATAACCTCGAATATGATGAGTGGGCAAATGCTATGGACGCTTTCTTTGCGCAAGCTGCGCGAGTTCTGAAAAAAGGGCGGTCTATGATTGTCTTTATGGCGGCCATCAAAGTCGAAACCACCATCAGTCTGGCTGAAAAAAGCACGGATTTTATTATAAGACCACTGGAATCTGGCACAAACTGAATCCTATGCCCCGGAATATGAATTTGCATTTTGTAAACTCTACGGAAACATGGATTTATTTTACATACAAAACACGCACCGGCACCTTTAACAACAATGGTGTGGTGTTGCAAGATTTTATTGAGACATCAGTGACTCCCGCCGGTGAGCGCAAATACGGAAAGCACCCTACGCAAAAGCCAGGAGGTGCTCATGAGTCATTTTGTTGAGGTTTTGTCTAACGCAGACGATTGGGTTCTCGATCCTTTCATGGGAAGCGGTACATCTGAGTCGTAGCGAAACGAACCTGTCGCAATTTTATTGGAATTGAACTGATAAAATTACTTTGATATTGCAAAAAAGCGCATTGAAGGAGATCGAAGTGAATGAAACCCACAGTAATTGACCTCTTTGCAGGTGTTGGCGGTTTGTCACTTGGTTTTGAACAGTTTTGTTTTCAAGCAAATGAGTATGACGATGAAATCAACCGTATACCGAAAAATCAAACCCTGAAACAAAAATGGTGGTCGGTGATATGTTAGATCTCGAAAACACTTTCGAGTGTTTTCCGAAAAATCGATGTAATTATTGGCGGTCCCCCATGTCAAGGGTTTCTCTCCAAAAGGGCAGCGTAAAACAATTCACGATGAGCGTAACTTTTATTCAAGTATTATGTTAAAGTCGTGCCTTGTTCGACCCAGATATTTTGTAATGGAAAATGTTCCGAATTTGCTTTGACGGCTGAGAATGGATATTTCAGAGGAAATTATTGACCTTTTTTGCGATTCCCCGTATCCATTCTGAAGAAAATCCATTTTTTGAAAGCCATTCTTTACCCTGACCAATCTTTTTTCAGTAACTTTGTCAAACTTTAATTTTTGCAGTATTCAGCCATCCACTCACGTCGAACGGTGACATGGATTTCTTCGGGGTAAGGTCATACCAAACAACGAAATTCGAAGAACGACTGATGTGTCAGCAAGTGCATCTTTCAACTCATGTTCAATTAGATCTTTCCACATCCCCCATTCACCTGAAAGCAATAGTGCCCCTACAGGCTCACATTCGTGACAGTAATACACTAATTCTTCTACTGTTTTTTCATGAGGATAGTTGTCTCCTTCCAATCTGGTGTCAATTCATCTTCAAGCGATAAAGCCGCATGAGAATATTCCCATATGGCTGCCTTGGTAGCACAAAGGCATGATACCACGGCGACACGGCAAAAATAAAGTTTTTTTCTGTCTGTGGTCATTCCTTGTGGTCAAAGCCGCTTTTGTGCCGTTTTCGGCAATCGGGGGAAAATCCAGCAAACGCAGGTGTCGTCCAAAGGCTTTGCGGCGTTTCGCCAATGCCCTGTCCCGGATACCGCCACGGCACTCCCAAAATACGTCTACGATACGGTCGATCGTACCGGCAGCACCCTTTGTGCAGTGTGCCGAATACAAGGTGACCGGTCTCAGCAGCCGTGATAGCGGTCGAAATGGTCTCCAGATCGCGCATCTCACCGACGAGAATAACGTCGGGTCCTGCCGCAGAGCCGCCCGCAGACCGCTTGCGAAGCTGTCCGTGTCCGCGCCAATTTCGCGCTGGTTGATCATTGAGCGAATGCGGGTGTACATACTGCTCGATCGGGTTTTCGAGCGTGATGATATGGCGTGCCGCGGTGCGGTTGACGTGGTCGATCAGTGCCGCCAGTGTGGAATTTTTTGCCGGAGCCGGTGGGACCGGTCACGATAACCAGTCCGCGCGGCTTTTCGGCCTGCTGTATAATGATATCCGGTAGGTGAAGCGCTCCCGCAGTCGGATTTCCATCGGCAGCAGACGCAGCGCCAGCGCCGTGTGGTGTTGCTGGCAGAAACAGATTGCAGCGCATGCGCACGGAATCGGCAAACGTCACTGCAAAGTCGGACTCGCCGATGGTTTTCAGCTCGTGCAGCTGATGCTCATCCGCAAGCTGCTGCGCCGCATCCTGCACATCCTGCCTCGGTCAGAGGTACGTCACCGTGGGTGCGCAGCTCACCGTCGATACGCAGCATCGGCGGGAGACCAACGGTTAAATGCACATCGGAGGTGTTTTCTCCTTGGCGTAAAAAATCAGAGTTTGTAAATCGTACAAGGCGTGTCTCTCTCCTTGGGTCCCAAAGCAGGGGGACAGAGTTTATATGGGTATTGTACCGCAAATTGCCTGCCGCTGCAAAGTAAGGATAAATGAAAACGGCTTCGGAACCGAAGCCGTTGAGATTGCTTGAAACACTTCGTTCTTCTTTTTTGTTTTCGCGTGTTATTTCGGCGGGTCGTTTCCTTTATTTGAACTGCAGTGCGCTATGACTTCGTTCAGATAGACCGACATGCCCGCACACAGGACACCCTGCACCACACCTTCAAACAGAGCGGCTGCCCAGTTGCCGTAGCTGGCATAGCGCGATACGACCGACAGACAGGCCAGTCCAATCCCGCAGAACGTGAGTGCCAGAGGATAAATTGATTGGGAAAACCGCTGTATTGCCTTGAGTCCGCGTCCGATGCAGTATAAAACCGCCACCAGAACCGCGAAATCCGCCTTGATATACTGCGTCAGTTCTTCCATGGGTTCACCTCCCTTAACAGCCTATGCGGAAAGAGAACGATGTTTGCCAAGGCATATCGCAGGGCGGCATGACCTCATGCCGCCGTTCGCAACGATCTGCACATGACTTACAGGCGGCGGGCCGGGGTCAGCCCACCCTGCATGATACGTTTATCACTATCTACTCCTCACTCTCTGCAAGCTGGACTTGCAGATTTTAGTTTGCTGCTGTATAATACAATAGATTAGGAATGTTTACCGCCAAATAAAAGGCTGGAAAATATGGGAGATACGAAGATGAATACTGCTTCTATTCTGGGCGTGCAATTTCACGCTGTTACCAAGCAGCAGGCTGTTGAGCTTGCAATGAGCAAGATCCGTTCCCGGCAGAAGGGCTACGTTGTTACCCCGAATCGGAGATCGTCGATCTCTGCCGCCATGACGAAAAATTCATGGGCGTTGTCAACCATGCGACGCTTGTCCTGCCGGATCGGCATCGGCATCATCTATGCCGCGAAGATCCTCGGTGAAAGCTGCACAAGGTAGCCGGCATTGAATTTGCCCGAGAGTCTTGTTGCCGCGATGGCCAAGGAGAACATGCGCCTGTATCTGCTGGGCGCGAAGCCCGGTGTTGCCGAAAAGGCAGGTGCAAATGTGCGAAGTATCCGGGACTGGTGCTCGCCGGCACGCATGACGGCTATTTCTCCGACCCGCAGGAGGTTGTTGACAGCATCAACGCCGCAGGCGGTGCGGATGTTGTGTTCGTCTGTCTGGGTGCGCCCAAGCAGGAGAAATTCATTGCGGACAACATGGACGATATCCACAGCACACTGTTCTGCGGTCTCGGCGGCTCGCTGGATGTGTTTCGCAGGCGTTGCCAAGCGTGCGCCGGATATTTTCATCAAGCTGGGGCTGGAGTGGTTTTACCGTCTGCTCAAGCAGCCCAGCCGTATCGGCCGTATGATGAAGCTGCCGAAATTTCTGCTCATCGTTATCAAGGAGCGGCTTTTCGGCAGGAAGGGAAAGTGATAAGAATGAAAGTAAAACTGTTGCTTACACGCCGGACCCGGAAAAGCTGGTCGCGGCTGCAGCAAAGAACTGCTATTCCTCCACGGACGTGGACAGCGTGCTGGATGGTCTGACCGAGGAAAAGACCGAGAGCTTTGTCAACATGCTTTCCGAGATCGGCCACGAAAGCCCGATCGAGCATGTGTCGTTCACCTTTGCAATCGAGGGTGTATCGCGTTCTCTGCTGGCGCAGATCACGCGCCACCGCATTGCATCGTTCTCGGTACAGAGCCAGCGCTATGTGCGTGAGAAGGGCTTTGAGTATGTTGTTCCGCCGGAGATTGATAAAATTCCGGCTGCCCGGGCAAAATTCATTCAGGCGATGGAGGACGACCAGCGCACCTACGAGGAACTGACGGCCGTGCTGATGGAAGGCTACCTCAAGGAGCTGCTCGAGCAGGGCGTTCCGGAGAAGACCGCCCGCAGCAAGGCTGAAAAGCACGCCATTGAGGACGCACGCTACGTTCTGCCGAACGCCTGCGCGACCCGCATTGTCATGACGGCGAACGCCCGCAGCCTGAAGAACTTTTTCCGCCTGCGCTGCTGCAATCGCGCTCAGTGGGAGATCCGTGCGCTTGCCGAGGAGATGTACAGGCAGGTATACGCCGCTGTTGCGCCGACGCTGTTTGGTCACTGCGGACCGGCCTGCGTGGACGGTGTCTGCACAGAGGGCAAAATGTCCTGCGGCAAGGCTGCAGAGGCGCGCGCACTATCAGATGCTGCGCGAGGGCAAGTAACCCTTAATCAATCTTGCGAAAGGAATTATATGTTACCGTTTAGAGAAATTACCTTAGAAGATAAACCGATGGTCGAGCACTGCGGCTCGCATTACAACTATCATCTGTGTGAGCGCTGCTTTGTCGATCTTTTTTCAGTGTGGCGCGCCATTACAATACGCAGATCTGCTTCAAAGACGGCTTTATGCTGGTGAAAATGTCTCCGCTGGACGGCGGACACGACTGCTATCTTGCGCCTGTCGGTCAGGGCGACCTCGGCGCTGTGCTGGATGCGCTCGAGCAGGATGCCGCTGAACGCGGTCTCTCCGTTCGTCATCGTCTCGGTCGCTGAGCCGATGATCGAGCGTATCGAAGCCGTTCGTCCGGCAAGTTCACGTTCTCGCATGACAGCGAGGACGGTGACGATTATATCTACCTCGCGGAAAAGCTGCGCACGCTCTCCGGTAAGAAATTGCAGAGCAAGCGCAACCTCGTCAACCGCTTCAAAGGCTGCCTACGAGGCCGCTGGAGCTACGAGAATATGACCAGGAAAAACATCAAGGACGCATTCGCGTTCCACATCCACTGGTGCAACCTGAACGGCTGTGCACGCGAGCGCGATTTTGAGGGCGAGACCTGCGCGATCGTGCAGGCGCTCCATAACTTCGACTACCTGAATCTGCGCGGCGGACTGCTTCGCTTGGATGGCGAGGTTATCGCGTTCACATTCGGCTGCAAGGCTACGCCGGATATGTTTGTGGTACAGATTGAAAAGGCCGACCACACGATTCAGGGCGCGTACCAGATGATCAACCAGCAGTTCGTACAGCGCAACTGCAATGATGTGGAATACGTCAACCGCGAGGAGGATCTGGGACTCGAGGGTCTTCGCAAGGCGAAGAAGTCCTATTATCCGGCCATGCGCGGCGTGAAATATGTGGCAACACCGAAAGGTTGATTGAAATGATGCGATTTGCCGAAAAGAAGATTTTTCCTGCCGTTCGCGCCCTCTGGGAAACCTGTTTTCCGGATGAGGGCGGCTTCAACGACTACTTCTTCGCGCACTTCTATAAAGAGAAATATACGCTGCTGTATCTCGAGGGTGAAACGCTCGTGGCGATGGTGCAGATGCTCCCGTACCGCATGACGGTGGGCGGCGTATCCTGCGAGGTGACGTATATCTACGGCGCGTGTACCGACCCGGCGCACCGCCGCAAGGGGTATATGCCGCGGCTGCTCAAGCGCTCGTTCGAGCTGGACAGGGAAGCGGGGCGCATTGCGTCCGTGCTCATTCCGGCAGAAAAGTGGCTGTTTGATTTTTTACAAACCGTTCGGCTACGAGCCGTTCTTCCATATTTCCTGCCGGGAGATTACCTCTGCACGGCAGGGAGCGCGAAGCACCTCGGCGGCTGACCCGGCGGATGTGCCTGCACTGGCGGCGCTGTATGACAAGTTGGTGCCGAAATGCCGCATCGAGCGGGACACGGCGTATTGAACGCGCAGCTTGCGCTGTTCGACAACGCTCGGCGGGCGTATACGGCTGGTTCAAGGACGAAACGCTCACCGGCTATGTGTCCTGCTGGGTGACATGCACAGGAGCTGCTTCGGCGCAGATGACGCGCAAATGCAGGGTCTGCTGCAACGCTCTCGGCCGCGGACACGTCACCGTGACGGAAATCGGCAGCAAATTGCACTCGGTGTATGCAAATGGCATGAGAAAGCGGATGAAACCGCTGGATATATGAATTTAATGCTCAACTGAAAGGTGTGACAAACATGGTATATGTATTACTGGCAGAGGGCTTCGAGGAAGTCGAGGCGTTGACCCGGTCGATCTTCTGCGCCGCGCAGGCGTGGAGACCAGACTGGTCGGTGTGACCGGTGCAACCGTGTGCGGTGCACGCGGCATCAATGTCGTAACCGACCTGTCCATGGACGAGGTTGACCTTAAAGCGCCGATATGCTCGTTCTGCCGGGCGGCATGCCGGGCACGACCAATCTGTACGCGGACAAGCGCGTTACCGATGCGGTTCGCACGATGGCAGATGCAGGCAAGTACGTTGCGGCAATCTGCGCGGTCCGTCCATCATTCTGGGCGGCATGGGTCTGCTCGAGGGCAAGAAAGCCACTTGCTATCTGGCATGGAGGACGGCATGACGGGCGCGACCCCGCAAGGCGAACGCCGTCACGGACGGAAGATCATCACCGGCTGCGGTGTAGGCGGCGCACTGGATTTCGCGTGCGAGCTGATTACCGCGCTGTGCGGCAAGGCCAAGGCGGACGAGATCGCGGAGTCGGTCGTACATCATGTGTATGGATAAGAAAAAACGTTGCGGGCGCTATCTTTGCGGAACGGGCAAGCCTGTCCGCTGAGGAAAAAAGCAGGATTGATCGCCGGTATTGCACAGAACATTCTTGCAAGTGAGTTCTATCAGCAGGCAGAGACTGCATTTTCTGCTATGCAGCCTGACTGCTGAGGAGATTGATACCCGCGTACGGTGCTCGAAAAACGCGCTGCGTCCGGCAGACGGTCTGCGTGCTGTGCGGCAAGGGCGGCAGCATGACCGCGCGGGAAAATCACCGCGTCTCCGAGCTGCAGACCGGTCACTACGGTATCCTGGAGCCGTCCGACACGGCGCCCGAGATTGCACCCGGGAGAACACGACCTTGATTTTTGCGCCTGCGCTCAAAAGTGACAGGAAAGGAAACATCGTCTCGGCTACGGCGGCGGCTATTATGATCGTTTTCTCAGCCGGACAAACGCGGTCTGTGCGGCGCTGTGTGCCATCGGCGCATGAGCGCAGCCCTGCCGCACGAGGCGTTCGGACCGCTGCTGTCATTACATTATCACCGAAAGAGAGGTGCTGCGCACCGATGAATCAAGATAAACGCACACTGCTGCCGGGTCTCAGCCTGTTTGTGTGCTTCTGCCTGCTGACAGGCATGGAAAATGATCACGCACTTTAATCTGCCGCCGTCGCTGATGGCGCTCGGTGAGATCGTGTGCTTCGGTCTGGGCGTTGCAAATGGCGCTGCCCGGTATGGATCGGGAGCGCTTTAAGCAGCGGCTTGCATTCAAAATGCCGCGTAAGGGCGGCTGGCTGCTCATCCTGTTTGCGGGCGCGGCGACCGCATTTGCCGCCCTCAGCCTGAACATGCTGGAATATCGTCTGCTGGCGCATACCGGTCTCCGGCTGACGATTGCATCCCTGCCGATGCCGCTCGGCGGTATGTCGTTTTTGCATGGCGGCTGCTGATCGGCGTTGTGATAGCAGCTCTGGTCGAGGAGATCTATTTACGCGGTGCACTGTTCAGCGTGTACGGTGAAGAAGTCGGTACCTCGGCGTGCCTGCTGTTCGGCGGCATCGTGTTCGCACTGCTGCACGGCAGTCCGCTTGATCTGGCGGCAGGCTTTCTGCGCCGGACTGGCGTTTACCTATCTGACCTATGTGTTTGATACCGTATGGTCGGCGGTACTTTCCCATGCTGCGGCGGCATTTGTCACCGTGGTGATGCAGTGGATAGCAGATACCTATGCACCGTTCGGCATTTGGAACATCCTGCTGCCGCTGACTGTGCTCTTTTTCCTGCTGTTCGCGTTCTTAACGCTGGACACACTGGGAAAAATGCTGGCGCGCGGTTCCATTCCGCACTTTGAGGTCAGCGCCGGCTGGTACGACCTGTGGCTGCTGGTGAAAGAGCCCGGATTTATTGTGTTCGTGCTGGCATTTGCCGGTAAAATCATTCTGAATTACTGGATCGGCTGAGGCTGATCCGCAGAGAGGTGAATTATGGATAATCATTTTAACAACGATGAAACGCGGCGCGTACCGCTGCCGGGTTCGGAATCGCCGGTGCCTGAGCAGTTCACGCCGGAGCATTTCGATGACGATCGGGAGCCGGAGCAGCCGCAGAAGCAGCCCAAACGCCGCCGCAGCCGCCGCCAGATGAACGCAGGCTGTGCAGGCTCGATGGTGTACATGATCGCAGTAGTCGGCGTTTCGCTGGTGCTGTCGATTGCAGCGCTGTTCATGGCAAACGACATTTTTGCCTTTGTCAAGGCGGATGCGGTCAAGGCGATCACGGTTTCGAGAACACCTCGGTATCCTCGCTCGCCAAGGAGCTGGACGACCAGGGCGTTATCAATTATCATTCGGTGTTCAAGCTGTATCTCGACGCTCAAGCACCAGACCGATACCTCGGTTCTGGCAGGCGCCTATCAGCTGAACCCGTCGATGGACTACGGTCAGATCGTAGATGCGCTGGCCAACACCGCAAGCACGGAGACCGTGCAGATTACCATCCCGGAGTGGTTATTCCATCTCGCAGATCCGTCAGGTGCTGCTGGACAACCATATCTGCACCGAGGATGCGCTGGATGAGGTGCTGAATGACTATTCCTTCAAGCACGATTTCTTTGAGGATGAAAAAACCGGCCGCGGAAGGCTGGCTGGAAGGCTATCTGTTCCCGGATACCTATGAGGTATACAAAAGGGGCAACGCTGCGGTTGTCGATACCATCAACAAGATGCTCAACAACTTCGGCAACAAGTATGACGCGGACATCAAGTCCGGCGCGGAGAATCTCGGCCGCTCGATGCACGATATTGTCACGATCGCCTCTCTCCGTTGAGCGTGAGGCACAGCGCGACGATGAGCGCGCACGCATTGCGGGCGTTATCTACAACCGTCTGAACAATTCCTCCGAGTTCCCGTATCTGCAGGTGGATGCATCCGTTCTGTATGGTTTGGGACGCACCGGCGGCAAGCTGAGTGACGAGGATCTTAAATCGGATTCCGAGTACAACCTTTACAACCACGAGGGTCTGCCGCCCGGACCGATCTGCAACCCGGGTTATGCTTCGCTGTACGCAGCAAGCCATCCGGAGGACAACAATTACTACTATTACGTTGCTATGCCGGACGGCTCGCACCTGTTTGCAAGCAGCTATGAGGAGCACGAGCGCAACATCGAGGCTTCAATCAGGCACAGGCGCAGGCTGCAAGCGCTTCGGCAGACACGACGACAACGGAGGCAACCGGTGAATAACACACCTGAATTACTGTCGCCCGCAGGCGATCTGGACAAAATGCGGTTTGGCATTGCCTACGGCGCGGATGCGGTCTATATGGCCGGAACGCGCTTCGGCATGCCTGCTGCAACCAACTTTGACGATAACGCGCTGCGCGAGGGCATTGCCTACGCGCATGCGCACGGCGTCAAGTGCTACATTACAGTCAATATTATGCCGTCCAACCGCGACCTTCCGGCGCTTCCGGCCTATCTGGAGCTGCTGCAGGACGCAGGCGCGGACGCACTCATCATCGCGGATGGGGGCGTGCTGCGCATGGCGCGCAGATACGCGCCCAAGGTTCCGGTGCACATCTCGACTCAGACCAGCATCCTTAACCACGAGGCGGCAAACTACTGGGCGGATGAAGGCGCCGAGCGTATCGTGCTCGCGCGTGAGGCTTTCCCGCGAGGAGATCGCCGAAATCCGTGCAAAACCCCGAAGGAACTCGAGATTGAGGCCTTCGTTCATGGTGCCATGTGCATTTCGTACTCCGGCCGCTGCCTGATCTCGCAGTACATGACCGGCCGCGACGCCAACCACGGTGCATGCGCACAGCCGTGCCGCTGGAATTATTCTCTGATGGAGGAGAAGCGTCCGGGGCAGTTCTTCCCGGTCGAGGAGGACGGACGCGGCACCTACCTGTATAACTCAAGGATATGTGCATGATCGAGCACGTTCCGGAGCTGATCGAGGCCGGTATTACCTCGTTCAAGATTGAGGGCCGCAACAAAACTGCGTACTATGCAGCCTGTGTCACCGGTGCATACCGTGCCGCGATCGACGTACAAAAAGGACCCGAAAACTTTGTTCTGCCGCAGTTCTGCCGCGATGAGGTCAATAAGGTCAGCCACCGCGAGTATTACACCGGCTTCTACTTCGGCAATCAGGAAAACGGACAGCATTACGGCGACAGCCAGTATATCCGCGAGTACGAGGTTGTCGGCATGCCGGTCGAGAGTGTGACGACAGCGGCAAAGCCGTGTTCGCACTCAAGAACCGCTTTTCGATGGGGAAGAGCTGGAGCTGATCCAGCCGGGTCAGGCGCCGTATGTGTTCCGCGCAGAGAACGTCACTGATGACGAGGGCACGAAGCGCGAGCTGTTCAACGTGCCGCAGATGCGCGTACACTTTGCGTTCCCGTTCAAGGTCAGCGAGTGGGCCATTTTGCGGAAGGTCAAGGAACGGCCAGAGTAAACAAACCGTGAGGGAGTTAGGAGGCAGGAGTTTTCCTGCCTTCAGCTCTCCGCAGGGGCGCACAGTGTGCGCCCTTTTTTTTTTATCCATTGCAGGCCGCTGGGACGGCACACACTGTGCGCCCCTGCGGAAAACGTTCATCATTGTCCACTCCTATCTTCTCACTCCTGCCTCTAACTTTTTTTGAACGGTTTGCAACCTTTCCTAAAGTGTGGTATCATTACAATTAAGTATGGAAACCTTTCGGGGTGAATTGAACCGAAAAATTCTAAGCAAAGGAAGTATATACATGAGCGATAACCAGAAAAAACGATTTTCTCCGGCGTGCAGCCGTCCGGCAAGCTGACGCTGGGTAACTATTTGGGTGCTATCCGCAATTTCCCGATCCTGCAGGAGCAGTACAACTGCATTTACTGCGTGGTCGATCAGCACGCCATCACGGTCCGGCAGGAGCCTGCGGCGCTCCGCCGTGCAACGCTTGAGCTGATCGCGCAGTACATTGCCTGCGGTCTGGACCCGGAAAAGAGCATTCTGTTCATCCAGAGCCATGTGCCCGCGCATGCGGAGCTGGCGTGGGTGCTCAACTGTTTCACCATGTTCGGCGAGGCTTCCCGCATGACCCAGTTCAAGGATAAAAGCGCCAAGCACCCGGATAACGTCAACGGCGGTCTGTTCACCTACCCTGTTCTGATGGCGGCCGACATTCTGCTGTACCAGACCGATCTTCGTGCCGGTTGGCGGGATCAGAGCCAGCACATCGAGATCTGCCGCGATATTGCAAACCGCTTCAACAATCTGCATCCGAACACCTTTACCATTCCGGAGGGCTACTACCCGAAGGTTGGCGAGGGTGCCAAGATTACCAGCCTGGTTGACCTGAACAGCAAAATGAGCAAGTCCGACCCGAACCCGAACGGCTATATTCTGCTGATGGACAAGCCGGAGGACATTATGCGTAAGTCCGCTGCGTGCGGTTACCGACTCGGATTCCCGCATCATCTTTTGACCCGCAGAACAAGCCGGGTGTTTCCAACCTGTTGCAGATTTACGCACTGGCGACCGGCAAGACCATCGAACAGGCGGCAGCCGAGTTTGCCGGCAAGGGTTACGGTGATTTCAAGCCCGCAGTCGGCGAGGCCGTTGTCGAGCTGCTGCGTCCGATTCGTGAAAAAGACCACCGATCTGTTGAACAACAAGGATTATCTGGAGCAGGTCTACAAGGGCGAGGGCGCACAGAAGGCCTTCCTATCTGGCGCGCGCAAAACGCTGGATAAGGTTTATCGAAAGGTAGGCTTTGTCGCACGCTGAGCCAAAAAAGGAGTAAACCATGTCTG
>VOFC01005354.1_pt1 | contig 21026 bp, 41 predicted proteins | sample 5384161 | NCBI WGS metagenome assembly VOFC01 (sample SAMN12384722, study PRJNA508395) | human gut metagenome | isolation source: healthy gut B | host: Homo sapiens
TCGCGTTCGCTGTTCATCTCCGTATCCACGCACGGCAGACCCACGCCCAACTCCGCATCCATCAGCACCCGCGCGCGCAGGGATTGCCTGCTCATCCGCCGCCCCAGCGCCAGCACAAAGACGACCGGAAATTCAAGGTCTTTGCTCTTGTGCGTCGTCATGATGCGCACCACGTCCTCGCTTCCGCCGATGGCGCTGGCGCTCATGCTGTCGCCGCCCGCGCGCAGCCGCTCAGCATAGCGCAAAACGCATGGAGCGATCCGCCCTGTGTGCTGGCGAACGTCCGCGCCCGCGGTCAGCAGATGCAGGTTGGCCTGCCGCGACGCGCTGCGCCGCCCGGAAGCGCGCCCGCCTGAGCCAGAAAGCCCGTTTTCGGCATAAATCCGCTCGATCAGCCTGTCCACGCCCTGATTGCGGGCGCACAGCCGCCAGCGCGCGCGCTTTTCCTCAAACGCGCGCAGTCTCGGCCAGCGCGTCGTCCATCTCCTCGCGATAGCGCGCACCGCCTCATGGTAGGGCGTTTTGACGTCCGGCGTATAAACCGAATCTGCGCCAGCTCGCTCTCGTTCAGCTCCCAGCGCCGGCCGCGCAGGGGCAAGCAGCGGTTCGTCCCGCGCGCCGTTCTCGATGGTCTGCAACAGCGCCGTCATGGCGCGAATCTCCGGGATATCGAAATACCCCTCGCCCGCGTCGCAGCAGAACACCGGAATCCTCCGATTCCAGCATCTGCGCGTGGGCCAGCGGCGCGCTCCCGCGCACCGCGCGCATCAGCACCGTCATGTCGCGATAGCGCAGCGGCCTTTCCGTCTCGGTTTTCGCGTCGTAAAACGGCGTGCCGACCAGTCTCGCGGATGCGCGCGGCGACAACCTTCGCCTCCCGCTCGACGGCGGCCAGTTCCCGCTCCGCGTTCCTCGTCCTCCTCCGCGCGGTCCGCGCCGGGCTGATAGAGCACGCAGCTCCACGGGCGGGTCGTCCTCCCGCGCGGGCAGGCCGCAGAAGAGCTTTTCCCGCCTGTCGTACTCGATTTCCGTCTCATCCGCGCGCATGATGCGGCCGAAAACCGCGTTTGCCGCCTCCAGCACGTTTCGCGCGGGAGCGAAAGTTTTTCTGCAAATCAATGCGCCGTCTTTTTCGCGCTGCCGGCTTGTCAAAACCGCGCCGCCTTTTTGCAGGAAACAGCGACGGCTCGGCCTGCCGGAAGCGATAGATGCTCTGCTTCACGTCGCCGACGAGGAACAGCCCGTCCTCCCGCGCAAAGCTGCCGACGATGGCCTCCTGAATCGCGCTGGAATCCTGATATTCGTCGATGAACACATAGCGGTATTAGCGCGCGGAGCGACGCGCGCACCTCGGGCAGTTCCAGCGCCGCGAGCGCACTGTGCTCGAGGTCGTCGAAAATCCATCATGCCCGCGCTGGCGCTTGGCCGCCGTAGAGCGCGTCGTATGTCCTTGGCCAGCTCGGCCAGGCTGTCCAGCGGCGCGGCCTGTCATGCGGATATATCCGCCGCCGCGTCTTCCAGCGTCAGCGCAAAGGCCGTCTGCACATCCGCGACGGCCTTTTTTTGAGCGCGTCGCGCCGCGCCTTCACCCGGTCGGCGATATCCCTCGTCGAACAGATCCGTCTTTTTCTTTCGCCCCAGCGCCGCGAACGTCACGCCGTGCAGCGCGTCGTGCAGCGCGGCATAGCCGTCCGCCGCCGCCGCGGCCAGATCCGCCGTGAGCTGCACATCCATGCCGCAGGCCGCCGCGTAATGCAGCGGGCCATTTTCCCTCGCAGAGCGCCAGCGTCTCCCGCGCGTTGGCGCAGAGGCGCTCCAGCCTGCGCGCCCCGCAAAATCCGCCAGCAGTCCGCGCGGCGGGGCTTTGTTCAAACGCTCGCCCGTCAGGGCGCACCGTCTCCTGCGCGCGCGCAAGGAAACGCCCACGGATCGGGGCGCGTCATCATAAACCGATGCAGCGCGAACGCCAATTCGTTCAATTCCTCCCTGCGCATAGCACCTGTCCGCCGCGAGGAAAGCGTCGCTGCCGACTTCATAGCAGCTGTAAATCGCGTCCTCCATTGCCTGTCGGCTGAGCACGCCGCACTCCTGCTCGTCGCCGATGCGAAAGCCGGGGTCGATGGAGCGCCTGAAAGTGTCTCGCGCAGCAGGTTGCCGCAGAACCTGTGCAGCGTGGAGATGCTCGCGCGGGAGAGCGCCATCACTTGTTCGCCCAGCGCTGGATCCTCCTGCGCGGCCTTTGCCGAGCGCCTCGCCGATGCGCTGGCGCATTTTCGCCCGCCGCCGCGTTGGTAAAAACGTGACGACCAGCATGTTTTCAATCGGGCAGCCCTCGCGCACGAGCTGCACAATGCGCTCCACCAGCACGGCCGTCTTGCCCGAAGCCCTGCCGCCGCGCAGACGATCAGGCTGTGCCCCGGTCGGCGATGGCGTCGCGCTGCTGCTCTGTCCATTTCGGCATGGTGATTTCCCCCCGGCATTCAAAATATAGCTCATTGCCATTATAACACAAAAGGCCACCTGCGCCCCTCATCGTTTTTAATCGAAAAAGGCCGCCTCTTCAAGAGGGGCGGCCTCGTTTAGCGCCTTGGCTCAACGTCCATTATGCGTTTATTCTGCTTTGAGCGTTACAGCCGGACGAACCAGCGCGCCGGAATTGACGTTAACAGAACGCACCATTGTCATCTGAGACCCATCCTCGAGAACGTAACTGACAGTATCTACAAACGCCATCGACGGATATCTCCACGTCAGCTGCAGCGTCGTGTCATCCTTCCATTCGCCATACGCCGTGTACGGTTCGATTTCATTTTGATACTGATGATGCAGATAATTGCCCGTCATGGTCGTGCCGCCATCCATCCATTCGCCAATGCCGTTGCGAATCGTGTGTTCGCCGCGCTGGTCAACCATGATGAAATCGATGTAGCCTTTTTTCAACGTCCAGCTTGATGCTGGTGATCCTGTCCTCGTTTTCTTCGGCCTTGAAGACCTTTTCATCCACTTTTTCCGCAATCGGGGAATCCGTCAAAATCGGGTTTTGCAGCAGGCTCAGCGTCTGTCCCTTGGCGGCAACTGTCGCCTGCATGGCCTTATCCGCCTTGGCGGGCGCGATCATCGCAGAATTGATGATATCGTATTCTTCATCTGTCTTCTTGGTACCCGCCGTTCCTGCGACGACCATGTTGAGTTCCGGCACAAAAGAATGACGATCTGGCCGTATGCGCCTCCTGCGGTGTAGTTTCCGTCATGCTTATCCGTCCAGTGGAACGCATAGTCTCCCTGACCTTCATAAACTTTGTCAAGACCGATCGCCATCCGGCACCATCCCTCCGTGAGAATCTGCTTGCCGTTCCACTGACCCATATTCAGGAACAGATTACCCACCTTCAGCATGTCCTCCGTCGTGCAGGACACGCCGTTGCCGCCAGAACAAATTCCCTCGGGGCTGAGATCCACGTGAAATGCTCCATGCCAAGCTCGCTGAATCCGCTTTCAAGCAACAGCTCCAGACAGGTCTTGCCCGTCGCCTTTTGCACCATCGCCGAAACCGCGTAGGCGTTGCCGCTGGAATACTGATAATGCGTACCCGGTTCATACGGCACAGGCTCGGCAAAGAACGCTTCCAGCCAGCTGGTCTTCAGCGGACGCCACTCGCTGCCGCTAATCATGCGGCCATATCCGCCGTTCATCGTAATCAGATAGCGCAGCGTCACCTTTTTGCAGATTTTTCACTCGGATTTTCCGGCGCAAGTTCGGGGAACATGTCAATCAGCCGATCATCCAGGCTCAAATCTCCGTTCGTCACAGCCACGCCTGCCGCAGCGTTTGTAAAACAGCTTGGTCAGCGAATGAACGATATGCGGCGTATCCGGGCCGTAGGGGATTCCAAAATCCTTCAAAAATCACTTCATTATCGACCGACACCAACAGGCTGTGCATTTCGATTCCCGCCTGTTCAAGCTGGTCAAGCATATCGTATAGATAAGAAGGATCGATGCCCTTTTCAAGCGGCGTGGTTCGCGGTAATTTTGAACTTTTAACCGGTTCCTCATACGTGTATGCCATTGCTGAATTCATCGTAGCCAGCATCGCGATCATCACGAGAACAGAAATCACCAGTTTCTTCACTCGTATTCCTCCTTTAATTCATTTTTCTTATTTTGTGCTCTTCCTACTACGCCAAACAGGGTATTCCGGACTGCCCTGCGAGCTTCTTCCTTCTTTTTAAAATCATTATATTCAAGCACTACTTTTTGTGTCAAATATTTCTTTTTCTTATAGAATCCATAACAATTATGTATATAGCCTCCAAATTCATTTCCATCTCTTTGACAATTTTCGTTTATCATTTAATATCAAAAATTGTCTTTCATTTATTAATTAAAGTGCTTTCATTCAGCCTATAGCGCTTATCGTGCCGAACAAAAAAGCGCCTCTCTTAAAGAGGCGACAGTCTGTTTTTTCAAATGTGTACGGCCATCAGTCCGCGTTCTTCCTGCGGTCGGCAAGGTTTTTCAGCAGCACGCCACCACTGACGGCCAGCAGCAGCAGCCAGAGCGCCACACGGCTGTCATCGCCCGTCTTCGGGAGGTTATTGACCGCCTCTTTACCGGGCAGTTTTTCGATCACCGTCTGCTCAAGCGTGATTTCGTGCGCGGCTTTCGCGTCGCTGTAATACCTTCTTGCCGCACTTTTCGCAGTGCCAGTATTCGATATTGCCGCGCTCTCCGCCGTCGCCGCTTTTGCGTCCACGTGCTTCAGGTTTGCATGGTTATCAGGGTTTCTTCGTACCGTAGCTCACGCCGCAAAGCGAAGCAGATCGCCCGGCAGCCTGGCAATCTGCCGTACCGCCGAAGTGGCTGTTGCAAATCAACGCGCCGCCCTCCTTAGCGAAATTTCCTCCACGGTGACAAGGCCGTTATTGACGAGCGTTTTGCCGCCGCCAACGCGCAGGGAAGCGCCCTTTGGGGATCAACAGCGTCCGCCCCTTCGCAATCTCTCCGCATCCGCGGGGAGCTGCGCGTCGCCGATCACCTTGCCCGCGTCACCGTTGAACAGCACACTGTTTTGAATGTCGCCGTCATAGCTTTCCTCGCCGGTGGTTTCAATCCACGAGCCGGAAATTGACCTTCTGTTTCTGCTCAAAAAATGCCATCGTTGCCATCCGGCGTTTGGGTTTTCACAATGCTGTTTTGAATGTTCACAGTGTCGCGAGAAAATATGGCTACATCGTTTGTTGCGGAAGCATCAACCCGACTCGACGAAATCTCCACCCCGCTCTGCGCAAACAAAGCGGGCAAATACCCCGCCGCTTCAACCGTCGCGCCGTTCGAAATGGCAATGGTTTTCCCCGAATAAATGCCGTTGCTGCCCGTGCTGTTCGCCGTAACCTTGCCGCCGGAAATGGTTACAGCGCCGCCAGCGTCAATTGCAACACTTTGTTGCGGCCGCTTTTTATTTCCGCATTATCCGTCACCCGAATACTGCTGTTCGTAGCGATTCCGCAGCCTACATACTCACCCGACGAGGGCTTTCCCTTCGCTTCCAGATAGCTGTTATCCTGAAGCACAAGCGGAGCGTTGTTAAAGAGTTCCAAACCGCTCACACTGAAGGAAGCAGGCGAATCGGAATCCTGAAGGCAATACAGTTTGGCAAGAATCCTTGAGCGTCAGCGAATGCGTTGTGTCGTTGTTTTCACGCCGACCTGCAAAGGCGCATATGTTCCGCCACCGATGTAAATAACATTTGCCGTGCCGGAAAGGACGCACGGCCCATTCCATTCGCCGGAAGTCTTAGCCGGGTTTCTAACGATGATGGTGGTATCTTGAATGTGCAAAGCGCTGGGCATATAAGACGTTTTCTGGGTAACGCTCATTGTCTCGGCGTTGAGCGTACCCGAGCCTTTGACGGTCAAATCGTTGGCCGTTATCTTTTTGATGGTGTTTGTCGTTCCTTCCGGCACTTCCAGCACCATTTTCACCGGAGCTGTTTTCAACCTGAATTCCGCCGTTTAGCGTGACATTTTTCGCCCGAATGTAAAACGCCTGATCGACGTCCTCAGGCTTATTACTGCCCCAAATGCTGATTTTTTCTTATCCGTGGTTCCCGTCAATTCATAGAAAACCGTATCCCGCTTACGCAGAATAATTCTGTTGTCTTCTATTGCATAATCAGCGTTGTCGTCATTTTTCCCCCCGACGTCAATTTTGACGACGGTTGTCTGGCCAGCGCCGCCGGTGCTAAACAAAGCACCAGACAAAGCGCCATCAGGATTTTCAGCATCTTCCTCTGCATGTGTGTTTCCCTCCATCATCAACGCTCACGGCACAGGCTGTGTTTCTGCGCCGTGTGAGTGCCCTTTTTCCGCCCGCGCGCCCAAGCGTTTTTTCTTTATTTCTGTCAAATCGGGATGCGCGCCGGCAGAATCCATATGTTCCCATTTTACCACCGCGAGCTGAAAATCAATAATCATTATTCATATATTATTTGTTTTTTCGCATTTTCTTTATTTTCTCTGACACAATACATCGCCTGATGAGGTTTTCGTGCGTTTCCGGCGACATTGTGGGCGCGGTCAACTTGCAGACCCACCCAAAAACATGATATACTTTCTACAAACAAGCGGCCTGACGCCGCCTGCGCCTTGGCCAAAACCCACTATGAAAACGGAGGTCTTCCTGATGAAAAAATGGCTTGCTGCGCTGCTGCTGGCGCTGCTTCTGCCCGCCTGTGCGCTCGGCGACAGCGAGGGCGTCATCGTTCAATCCTCCTGCAACATCGTGCAGAGCGGCGAACTACTATCTGGCGTACTGCTTCGCGCAGGTGCATAACAACGCCTCGACGGTCATCTGTCTGGATCAGGGCACGTTCGATCTGCAAAGCGGCGAAACGCTGCTCTCCACCAGCGAGGTTTCACAGATTTGGCCGTATTTTCTCAGCCCCGGCGAGGACGGCTATCTGTTCGACATCGTTTCTTTTGAGCCGGACGAAAACGGCAACCCCGTCATTCCGTCCATCACGGGCATATCCTACAACGTGACGTATCTCCCGGTGGATAACGCCTACGCCAGCTACGACCTTTCGGCGGTTTCGGAAATCGCGCAGGACGTATCCGGCGACGTGAGCGTCGTCTGCCGCCTGACCAATTCGACGGAAATGGACGCCTATAACCCGACCGTGGCCATCGGCCTGTATACGGACAACGGCGCGATGCTCTATTCGGACGGCACGACGCTCCAGGATGTGGGCATTCCGGCGGGCGGCACGGTGCTGGTTCGCTTCGACGTGGACGAGGCCTTTGTCGCCCAGTGGCAGAGCTACGGCGCGATGCCGACGCAGGTGCACACCAACGCCTCGTTCCGGCACGACGAGGATTAAAGAAAAGATGACAAGCGCCTCCCCCCTCGATGCATCGGGCGGAGGCGGACGACATAAAGGGAGGTTTTTGGGGAATGGAAAAAGACGATTCGCTCCGGCGCGCCGTTTGTCTTCGCGGGCGCGGGCGTGATGGCTGTCGCGCTGACGATGGGCCTCGGCTCCTTCGTCCAGCTACCCGGTCGCGCGCTGGCCGTCGGCGCGGCTAGCTACGCGCTGGGGCGGAAAAATACCCGGATCGCGTGATCGAGGTGGAAACCGCGCCGAAATCCGGCAACGCCGAGGTGGACGCGCTCATCCGCGAGGCGCGCGGCCAACTGGATCAGATTGCCGCCGCCAACGACGCGATTGCCGACCCGGCGCTTTCCCGCCAGATCGAGGATATCGAGGCGACCTGCCGCCTGATTTTGCAGCGGCTCGAGGAACAGCCGAACATGCTCTCCCAGCTTCGCACGTTCCTGCGCTATTATCTCCCCGCGACGCTCAAGCTCTTAAACGCCCGCGCCCGCTGGAAGCGGAGGTCAGCGCGGGCAGCAGCGCGGACATCGCCGCGCGCATCGCCAAGGCCGTCGAGCAGGTGCAGTCCGCGTTTCACAAGCAGCTTGACGCGCTCAACGAGTTCCGCTTCATCAATCTGGAAAGCGAAATGGACGTGCTGGCGGACATGCTCAAATCCGACGGTCTGACCGCCGAACCGGACGCGCCCGCCGGCAAAAGAGGAAGCGCCGCAGGAGGACGACCCTTCGCCTCGCTCTTCGCCAAGGGGGAAAAGAAATAAATGGGTGAATTTTCCGGATTCGCGCTGTGCCCGGAGCAGGGCGCATCCCGCAGAAGGGGCAGCTCGATCCCGACATGCAGCGCCGCATTGAAGCGATGGCCGCGCGCATCGACCTGAGCGACAACGCCGCCGTGATGGGCTTCGGCGCGCGGGCGCAGAAGGAAATGGGCGCGTTTTCGGATATCGCGCTCCAGCAGATGCTCCGGCAGGATATCCAAGCCGCTGGAAAGCGTGATGCAGACGCTGGCCGAGCAGATCAAGGCCTGCTCGTTCACAGCGCAGGCCAAGGGGTTTTTCCGCCGGGTGTTGGCGGCGCGGCGCCGCTCGCCGAGGTGCGGGCCGCTTATGAAAAGGCCATCCCCAAAATCAACGCCTGCGCGGACGAGATGACCGACCGCCGCGTTGCGCTCATGCGCGACAGCGCGCTACTGGATCGCCTGTACGAGCGCAACGAAGGGCTTTTTTTACCGCGAGCTGTGCTCGCTGATCGTCGTCGGCGACGAAGCCGTTGCGCAGGCAAGGGCGCGGGGCGAAAACCCGCAGAACGTCGCCCGAATGGAGCGGCGCGTGCAGGATCTGCGCGTCACGCAGGTCGCCTCCACCCAGCTCGCCGCGCAGATTCGCGCCGTTCAGGCCAACGACGAGACGACCTGCTCCCGCTTGCAGGCCGCGCTGGAAGTGACCATCCCGCTCTGAAGAGCCAGATGGCCGCGGCGCTCGGCCTCGCCCGCGCCACCGATTCGCTGGACGATGCAGCGGCGCGTCGGCGAGCAGGCCGCGCGCGACGTCAGGCGCGGCGCGCGGGAGCTGGCCGAACAGACGACGGCCTATGCCGCCGCCGCCGACGCGGACAGCGACCGGCAGCGCGCGCAGCACGGACCGCCGAATCCCTGCTGGCCGAGCTGGCCGACATCGAGCAATCGCTTGCTCCGAACAGGAAAAATCCGCCGCGCTGAGCAAAGCGCAGAAAGAGGGGTTTGATTATGCCCGCCTATGCCACCCAAACCGCGCCGAAACAGGCGCAGGGCAACCCAGCAGCAGCAAAAGCAGCCGAAGCAGGAAGCGCCCAGGGCTGGCCGCCCTGCCGCAGAGCGCGGGAATCGCCGCGCTGGTCGTGATGGTTGCGCTGGCGCTTCCCATCGGCAATTTCCGCGCGCTGCAAAATGCGACGCCGCAGGCGTTTATCCGTCAGGGCGATGTGAAATCCATCGTGGAGGATCGCATCAGCGCCGCGCAGAACGCCGTAACCGTCGCCCAGCGCGGCAGCGTCAGCCAGACGACGCTCGACGACGTGAGCAGCGCCATCAAGGCCATGCAGAGCGCCAAGACTGCCCGCGACATCAGCCGCGCGGATCAGCAGCTCACCGTCGCCGTCAGCCAGCTTGTGGACGACGCGAACCTGACCAGCGCCGAGGACGAGCGTATGCTCACCCGCGCGGCGGATACCTTCGCCGAACAGGGCAGCTTCCTGCGTCAGGAGGCGCGGTCGTACAACCAGAAGGCCGAAAAGGCGGAAAAGCTCTATGAAAAGCTGCCGACCAATTTCTGCTGGCTCAACCGGACATGTACGAGGGCATTTAAGTGAGCATTTTTTCCGGCCTGAGCCTTGAAAAACCTGCAAAATCGCGATGGAAGCGGCGAAGCGCTCCCCCCAAGGCGCTCGCCGCGCTGGCCATCATCGCGGTGGTCGCGGTCGCGGCGGTCGGCTTTGCCGGCCACATGATCGCGCACCATGTCGGCGGGTTCTACGCGCGCATCGAGGAAGAAGACGAGCGCGCCCGCATGGAAGAAGAACAGGCGGCGAAGAACGCCGCCCAAGAAGAGAATCACCAGAAAGGGAAACGCAATGAAAAAGTTTGGGCACTCATAACGGCGCTGGCCTTGATGCTGGCGCTGGCCGTCGGCGCTTCGGCCGCCGTACCGAAAAAAGCCGAGCGAATTTGCCTATGCGTATGATTACGACGGTTCGGTGCTTTCCAGCTCGACCCTCGATACCATCGCGCAGTATGGCGCGGCGCTTGAAGACGCAACCGGCATTCAGGCCGTCGCCGTCGTCGTGGATTTCCTCGACGGCAGGACCCGGCGGATTACGCCACCGACCTCATCAACACATGGGGCATCGGCCAGTCGGGCGAAAACAACGGCGTGGTCGTGTCTGCTTGCGCGCGGCGACCGCAAAATCCAGATCGGCACGGGCAAGGCGCGTTTGACCGCGTGATGAGCGGCGCGAAGTGCGGCGACCTGATCGACGACAACATCGACTATTTTGCCGACAACAAATTTGACAAGGGCATGCTGAATCTCTACGAGGACGTATGCCGGTATCTCGCCCGCGCAAAAGGGCAAGACGCTCTCCCTCTCCGCAGGGCGCTTTCCGGCAGCAGCTATGGCAGCGGCTACGACAGCGCCTACGGCGGTTCGGGCAGCTACGGCGGTTGACGAAGGGGCTTTGATTTGTTCGAATTCATCCTTGGCGTGATCTTTGTCTACATCGTCATCTGCGTGCTGTTTAACGCGCTGGCGCCGAATCGCGGCGGCTGCCTGAGCTATTTCTTCATGGGCTGGCTCTTCGGCCGCGGCAATCGCCGTCGTCCCCCGCGCGGCCCGCGTCCCCCCGATGGGCGGCGGCGGCGGCCCGCGCCGCCCGTCCGCCTCGCCCCACCCGCCCGTCCGGCGGCTTTGGCGGCGGTTTTCGGCGGCGGCTCTTCCGCCGCGGCGGCGGCGGCGGACGGCTTTCGGCGGCGGCAGCTTTGGCGGCGGCAGCTTTGGCGGCGGTTCTTCCCGCGGCGGCGGCGGCGGACGGGCTTCTAAGCGATACCCGCTTCCCGCCCCATCCGATCGTCACACGGTTTCTCAATGACCAAATCACAAAAAAGATGGTGAGAAGGCGCAAAGCCGACTCACATCTTTTTTGATTCTCTTTCACCCCCGGCGGCCTTGAGGCGAGCCGGATGAATGTCCGTCAATACTTCGTTCCGTAGAGCTTATTCTGGGTGTTCTTGCCCGCGATACCGTCCACGGAGGCCGACGTCCTTCTGATAAGCGCGCACCGCGTCATACGTCCACTTGCCGTAAATGCCGTCCGCAGTGCGGACATAGCTCTTGTAGCCCGCGTCGATCAGCGCCTGCTGCAATCTCTTCACCGCGTCGCCCCGGCAGCCCCAATACAGCAGGCGGTAGCCCGTGCTTGAGCCCGAACGGAAGAGGACGAGCCGGAGGCCGGTCTCGCGGAGGAGGAATACAGAAGCTGCTGCGTGCCCGAATCGGCAACGCCGGTCACGCTCAGGCCGTTGCGGCTCTGGAAATTGCGCACGGCGCGATAGGTGTTGCTGCCGAAGTAGCCGTCTGCCGAGCCGCTCAGGTAGCCCAGCGCTTTCAGGCGGCGCTGGAGCGGAACGACCGCCGCTTTATAGCGATTGGAGCGGGAAAGCGTATCATAGCTTTCCGGGAATAGCCGGAAGCCGCCTTCGCCTGCGACGAATAGAGCAGCTGCTGCGTCGCGCTATCGGCCTTGCCGGTGACGGAAAGACCGTTGACCGACTGGAACCAGCGCACGGCGCGCTGCGTGCCGCTGCCGAAGATGCCGTCCACGCGGATGGTGTAATAGCCCAGATCCTTGAGACGCTGCTGGAGCGTGTAAATGAGCGCCATGCCGCGATCGCCGCGCACCAGCGTCGGATAGGTCTGTCCGCTCTCGCTATACCCGATGGCGCTGACGGAATAGAGCTTCTCCTGCGTGAGCTTGCCCGCCATGCCGTCCGCGCTCAGGCCGTTGGCGGACTGGAACAGGCGCACGGCCGCCGCCACACTGTCGCTGTAATAATTCGTCGGGGAAACCGGGTAGCCCATTTCGGAGAGGAGGCGGCTGGTCACCGCATACACGCCGTCGCCGCGGCTTCCGCGCTTGAGCAGGGTGTAATACGGCGTGCCGCCCACGGTCGCTTCCACGTTGTAGGACATGCTGTTGCCCGCGCCGTAATAGACGGTCAGGGTGAAGTGCGTCCCCTGCGCGTAGGTATGCGGCAAGGGGTGAAGCGGACGATGCCGCGGTTATCCGCAACGAGGGTCTGTTTCATAATCGCCCGTCTTGAGATAGACGGTCACGCCCGCGGTCGTCTTGGCCACGACGGTCAGGCTGTTGTTGTAGAGATCGTCCACCTCCAGCCCGGGCTTTGTGACCGTGCCGGTGACGACGAACGTGCCTTTCAGGGTGACGCGGCTGGCCGCGTCGCTGACATACTGCGCGCTGACCTCGGTATAGGTGCCCGCCGTGCGCGCCAGCTCGGCGGAGAATTTGCCGTTTGCATCCGCGTTGACGATGGTGCTGCCGCCGTCCGGCACGGTGGAAATCATCACGGGCTCGTTCGGCTTCGCCGTGCCGCTGACGGTGAGCTTATTTTCGCCCGGCGTTACGCCGCTGATGGCGATCTTCACGTTTTCCTCGGTGACGTTCAGGTTGTCGATCACCGTCGCCGCAACGCCGGTCTGCGCGGGCGCGTAGTTGACGGAAACGCTGTATGTGCCCGCCGCAAGGTTTTCAAAGCTGACCTTGCCCACGCCCGCCGCAATCGAGCGGGTATCCTTCGGCTGGCCGTTCTGCATCAGCGTGGCCACCACGCTCATCGGGCTGGCCGCCGTCACATCCACGTCGATGCGCTTCACGCCCGCCGTCGCCGTCGCGGTGATGGCCTGCGTATTCTGCGCAACCGTCAGGCCGTTGATCGTGCTTTCCAGCGCGGCGTCCGCATGATCGTCATACGCCACGGTGACGGTATATACTGCCCTGCCGGAAGGTCGGTAAATTCCGCGAAGGCCGTATCGGTCTTGATGGTCTTGGTGCTCGGCCCGCCGATGGGCGTCACCACCAGCGTCTTGGGCTGAACCTTCATTTCGCCCGACGCCGCGTCATAGGTGTTATAGCCCGAATCCGTCACTCCTGCACGCCGATCTTCTGGCCGTTCACAGACGCATTGGCCACGATCTTGCGATAGGTGTTTTCGTTCGGCTTAGGCGCGTTTTCGTCGTAAATCGTCACCGAACCGCTGAACGGCGTGGTGTTCGATGTGCCGGTATAAGCAACCTTCACAGCGTACACGCCCGCCTTCAGCCCACTAAAAGGACACGTTGGCCGCGCCGCCGAACAGCGTCTCTTTCTTTTCGCTCGCCGTTCCGTCTTCGTGGGTCAGGGTGACGGCGACTTCCCTATTGCTGCCGCCGGTGATCTCAACATCCAGTTTGAGGTTGCCCGTCATACAGCTTGACGCCAAAACTGCTTATCCTCCTCGGTCGGGGTGGCCGGGTTTTCCTGAGTCTCCGGGAGTTATCGGGGTTATCGGAGTCACCGTACCAGCGCCGCCGGTTGTGGTGCTTCCGCCCTCATTACACACCGGCTGTGGAGCTGTTTCACCGCCGGTCGCGCCTTTCTGCCGCCGGTCGCGCCGGCTCACCGCCGGTCGCGCTGCCTTGCTGCCGGTCGCGCCGCCGCTTTCGCTGCCGGTCGTGCCGTTTTCGCTGCCGGTCGCGCCGCCTTCACCGCCGGTCGCGCCGCCCCACCGCCGGTCGCGCCGCCTTCGCCGCCGGTCGCGCCGCCTTCACCCGGCATTTCTTTAACCGTCAACGCCTGGTCGGATTCTGCCGGTCGCGCTGCCTTCGCCCGGCTTTAATCAGTTCAACGCCCGTCGATCCGCCGGTCGCGCTGCTCTTCGCCGTCGGTCTCACCGCCCTCATTTCGGATGCCTTTACCGTCAGCGCAATTTTCTGCTGAGCCCACCTGTTGCTCGGTGTTTTCGCATACTGCGCGACGACAACGTAGTTCCCAGTTTTCTTCGCGGTCAGCCGCACGGCGGCCTTTGCTGCTTGCGTCAAACGTCTCTTTCTGTTTATCGACACTATCCTGTTTCCTGCAGCTCCACGTCAACGCCTTCGCCCGCCGTGCCGGCCATCAGGCGACGGAAACCACGCCGTTATTAGGCGTGAGCTTCGACCGATTTTCGCGGCTCACAGGTCGCTCAGGGCTGGTTTTTCCAGCGTCGCAACCTGCGGTTCGCTGTCCTCGGCCTCCGCCAGCGCGAGCGGCGCGGACGACGCAAAGAGCCGCGCATACGCACAGCATCATCGCAATTTTGCGTTTCATTTTATTTCGATCCATCCTGATTCCCTCCATGATGAAAAAAATCCCTTCGAGTTTCGGCTCCATCTTACCACGTTTCATCTCTTTATGCAACCGACAGAGCCGCGATGCGGCTTTGCATACAGAACGAACAAGCGCCGCCATTTTTCCCATTTGGCGGAAATTTTTATTGATTTTACGCTTCTTCCCATGTATGATGAAGAAAAACGCGGTTTGTGTTTCACCGCGTCCTTCCAATTCTTTCCATGGAGGGAAAATATGCAAACCATTTCCGCGCCATCGGCGCGACCACCTTCCTTTCCCCGATTCCGGCGGTGATGCTTTCCTGCCGGGGCACCGAGCCGGGCTTTGACAAAGACAACCTGATTACCGTCGCGTGGGCGGGCGTAATCAACAGCGCGCCGCCGATGATCAGCGTCTCCCCTGCGCCCGTCGCGCCACTCGTATGCGCAGATTGTGCAATCCGGCGTATTCTGCCTGAACCTGATCGACCAATCGCTCTGCCGCGCGGCAGATTTCTGCGGCGTGAAAAGCGGGCGGGACGTCGATAAATTCAAGCTGAGATGCGCCTGCACGCGCGCGAGGTTGACGGCTTCCCCGCGCCCCGCGCTGGATGAAGCCCCCGCGTTTCTCTGCTGCCGGGTGAAGCAGCGCATTCCGCTCGGTTCGCACGAGCTGTTTCTCTGCGCCGTTGAAGACGTCTACGTGAAGGACGCGCTGTTTGACCCGGACGGCAGCCTGCACCTTGGCGCGCGCGAATCTGGTCAGCATGCGCACGGTGAATATTTCGCTGAAACCGCGCCCCGAGGGGCTTCTTCGGCTATTCCGTCGCGCGGAAGATGTGCTGCCGCAGACCTCGGCGCGCCGAAGCCCGCCGCCAAGCGCGCCCCCGGTCAGCGGAAGCGCTGACGAAAGGGAGCGGAAGATGCTGAAAATAAAACCCGTTCGCGGCGCGCTGGCGCTGCTTTGGCCGTATCGCTCTGCCTTGCGATGAACCTGACCGCGTTTCTCATCGACACGCCCGCCATGCTAGGGAGCATGCCGAACAGGCCCGTCGATCTCTCGGCTACGAGTCGGCCAGCCCGGAGATCGTCGGCGGCTTCGCTTCCTCCCGGCTGGACAACTACACCGCCCGTGCTGATTCTCAAAACCGCCGCCTACATCGGTGACGACCCGCTCCTGCGCATGGCGTTCAGCGGCCGCGCACGGATCTGCCCGCAGGAGGATCAAACCGATTGGGAGGCTTACGCCACCTATTCGACGCGGTTCCCTCCCCGAACAACGTTCCCCTACAGCCGCTATTGGCAATCGGCTACGTTCGCGCTCCGGCTGCTGCTCTGCCTGTTCACCTTCACCAACCTGCAGATGCTCCTTCCTTCTTTGCGCAGACGGCGCTGCTCCTTTGGACGGTGCTGCTGATGGTTCGGCGCATGACTTGCAGCAGCTCATCCCGGCCTTTGCGGTTTCGTGGTTTTTCATGTCGCCGCCCGCGCTGGGGCTCTGCCTGCAATATGCGCCGGTTTTCGCTGATCGCGCTGCTGGCGTGTTCGCTGCTTCTCGCGCTGAAACCGGCGTTATCCCGAAGCGTCGGTCTGCCCGTTTTTTCGCGCTGATCGGCCTGTTCGTCAACTACTTCGATTTGCTGACGTTCCCCGTCGTTTCGCTCAGCTTCCCGCTGATTCTCCTGATTGCGCTGGAGACGAAAACGACGATTTCCTTTTCGGCGGCCTGATGCGGGAGGCGCTCTTGTGCTGCATCGGCTGGGTGCTCGCCTATGCCTGCATGTGGATGCTGAAATGGGGCTCAACTTTCTCGTGCTGGGGCAGGACGGAATCGCCGCCGTCGGCGACCAAATCTCCCTCCGGCTGTCCGCGGGCGGCGAATCCCACTCCCGGCTGGATCCTGCTGCGCAACATCCGCATCGTGACGGATAAGACGGCCTATCGCGTGATTCTGTTGGCCGTGCTGGCGCTGCTGTCGCCCTGTTCATCCGCCGCAGGCTGCGCCGCTCGACGGCCGCGCGCGCTGCTCCTGCTGCCCCTGCTTGCGCCCGTGTTGTGGACGCTGGCGCTCCCAACCACGCATCCGACCGGATTTTATTTCACCAATTTTATCGAAACCTGTGCTGCGCTTTTTTCGCGCTTTTGCGCTCCCGCGCTCGCGCCCGACCGAACCCCCTTCCCCCTGAACCCCCCGCACGAGGAAACGCCATGACCACCAGAGAACTGTTTACATCAAGCATTCATCGCGGACGAAAAGAGCATGACCCGCGCCGCGCAGAAGCTGTTCGTCACCCAGCCGTCGTGCTGAGCCATTGCGTGATGAACATCGAGCAGCAGCTCGGCACGCGGCTGTTCACGCGCACTTCCGGCGGGCTGGTGCTGACTTATGCGGGCGAAAAAGTATTACCGCATGGCCTGCGAAGTGCTGCGCGTCTATGCGGCGTTTGAACGGAAATCAGCGAGGAACGCGCGCGCTGGCTCAGGGCCGCGTGACCGTAGGCATCACCAATTATCTGGCGACGACAGCACCTGCCGCGGATGCTGCCCGCGTTTTCACCGGGAGCACCCCGGCATCGAGGTGCGCATCTGGTGCGAGGAAACGACCGACCAGGTGGAGCGCAGCGTCTGCTCAGCGGCAGGCTGGATTTCGCCATCCTGCACACGGGCCGGACGTGACGGGCTGACCGGCAACCCTTCGCTGATTTTGAAGCGCTGGGGCGCGATCCGTTTCATCGCCGCGCCGCACGACGAGCGCCTTCGCCGCGCTGGCCGCAGCGCCGAACGCGCGCCCCATCCCGAGCTTGACCCGCGCTGCTGGGCGGCGAGCCGTTTCTGATGGTCTCGCCCGGTCAGCGCATCCGGCAGATCACCGACCGCGTGCTGGCCGAGGCGGGTGTGAAGCCGCGGGTTCTGCCTCACCAGCCGAAACTACGCCGAGCTGCTGCGCCGCCTGACGAGCGAGGGCATGGGCTGCATGCTGCTGCCCAGCTCGTTAGTGTCGGCCTGCTGGGCGGAGAAGGCTATCAGCCCGCGTATTACATGATCCCGCCCAAATACCCGCGCGTGGTGGGCGCTGAGCGTCGTCCGCCTGCGCGAGGCGTATCTATCCTGGCGCGCGGCGGAGGCGTTTCTGGCGAGCTTCAAAGCGCACTTTTTTTTGAGGACGACCTTGATCCCTTCCGATGCTCCTCAGGCCCTCGAGCTGTCAAGCTTAACAAAAATCAATATTTCAAGAAAAAATCAGGTATTTTTGCCCGAAGGTTTCAAAGGGCGACCCTTTGGTGGGGCGATGGCAAAGCCCCATATCCAAAAAAAATGCTTAGATATTTGTTTTTGAAATGTTTGGTTTTGACAGCTTTTTTTTTTGCCGCCCTGCGCGGTCGGGGCGATTATAAATTTCTTCTATATGCGTCAAGTATTTGTCTATACGCTGTGCATCGTGTATAATAAAGTCCAAAGATGGCGTCTTTTGCCACATCTCTCATTTGAAAACGGGACAAAACACGAAAAGGATTTTTCCATGGTAAATGTCCCGTCAACGGCCGCGAAATCAGACCGATCCGGCTCGCTCTGCCGGGCAAATGCGGCAGGAACGTCACAAAGGAAGAGGGGCCGGAGCAGGGCACCATCGCCTACGGCATCCTCAAGGCGCACAACGAGAGCGGCGACATGCAGAACCTGCGCATGCGCTTTGACAGCCTGACCAGCCACGACATTACCTATGTAGGCATTATCCAAACGGCGCGCGCATCCGCATGAAGAGTTTCCGATGCCCTACGTGCTGACCAACTGCCAACAACAGCCTGTGCGCCGTCGGCGGCACCCATCAACGAGGATGACACATGTTCGCGCTCTCCGCCGCGCCAACAAATACGGCGGCATTTACGTGCCCACCAACATGGCAGTGATCCACGCTACAACCGCGAGATGATGGCCGGCTGCGGCCGCATGATCCTGGGGTCGGACAGCCCACCCGCTACGGCGCGCTGGGCACGCTGGCGGTCGGCGAGGGCGGCGGCGAGCTGGCCAAGCAGCTTGTCGGCCCACCTACGACGTGGCGCGCCCGGGCGTGGTCGCCATCTACCTGACCGGCAAGCCGCGACGGCGTCGGCCCGCAGGATGTGGCGCTCTCCATCATCGGCGCGGTCTACGCTAAGGGCTATGTGAAGAACAAGGTCATGGAGTTTGTCGGGCCGGCGTGGCAATCTGCCGATTGAATACCGCAACGGCATCGACGTGATGACGACGGAAACGACCTGCTGGTCCTCCATCTGGGAGACCGACCAGAACACGAAGGGATTATCTGACCATCCACGGCCGGCCGGAGGCGTCAGGGCGCTGGCCCGCTGCCGAGGTCGGCGTATCACGACGGCTGCGTACGTCGATCTCTCCACCGTGGAATGTACCATCGCCCGCCGATGCACCCCAGCTACGCCTACGCCATCGCCGAATTGAAGGCGAACGCGGCGGACATCCTGCACGAGTGTCAGGAGAAGGCCAACGCGCAGATCACCGGTGCGAAGCTCGACCTGATGAGCAAAATCCGCGGCGGCGAAATCTGGGTCGATCAGGGATTGGTCGCGGGCTGCTCCGGCGGCACGTTTGACAACGTGCGCGGTTGCGGATATTCCTGCGCGGCCATAGCTGCGGAAACGGCGAATTCAAAGATGAGCGTCTATCCGCATGCCGGCATATATCCAGCTGATGAAGAACGGCGCGCTGGCCGGATATCGCCTCCGCGGGCGCGATCATCCGCGAATGCTTCTGCGGCTCGTGCTTCGGCGCGGGCGACACCTCGGCCAACGGCGAGTTTCTCCATCCGCCACACGACCCGGAAACTTCCCGAACCGCGAGGGCAGCAAGCCCGGCGAGGGGCAGATGCCGGCGTGGCGCTCATGGACGCACGCTCCATCGCCGCGACGGCGATCAACGGCGGCCGCCTGACCGCCGCGATGGATCTGGACGTCGACTACACCCATCCGCAGTATTTCTTCGACGGCAGCGTGTACGAGAAGCGCGTTTACAACGGTTATGGTAAAGCGCCGAGCCGGAGCACGAGCTGCGCATGGGGCCGGAACATCAAGGATTGGCCCGGAACAGCCGCGCTCTCTGACGATCTGCTGGTGAAGGTGGTTTTACATCACCGACCCGGTGACGACGACGACGAGCTGATCCGTCCGGCGAAACCTCTTCCTACCGCTCCAACCCGCTGCGTCTGGCGGGCCGAATTCGGCAACGCAAGGCCGTGCATGTTTGTTCTGACGAAGCGCAAGTGAAGTGGAGGCGTACTGGAGGTACGTTGAACGGAACGAGGCAAAGTCAGAGCGAAAAGATGGTGCGCGGATTAAGCCATTTTAACAAGAATTAGTATTCGACGCGGCATAACGGCCGTTCGGTCTTGCCGTCCTTGGTGACCATCGACCGACTGCTGCCGCCCTGCGCGCGGAGAATCGCGACATCGCAGGCGAATTGCCCCAATGACAGCTTTTTTTGGCGATCTTTTTCTCACCTCTTCGCGAATGCGTGATTCGGTCTTTGACCGTCGGATCGGCGATCCGGCAATAGAAGAATCCCGCCGCATGCGAGCCGGGGAACGCGCGACAGCGCCGCCGCCAGATAGAGCAGGAGCTGAGCTCAAGCCCCAGTAAAACCAGCGTCGGATCAAACTTCCGAGCGCCACTCTTGTAATCAATCACGCGCAGGCCGCCGCCCGTCATCACATCCACGCGGTCGATCCGTCCCTGCAAAATAGACAAACGTGCCGTCGCTCAATTCAAGCACAATCGGCGACAGGCCGTTCTGCCCAAAGACAAACTCCATCCGCAGCGGGCGGAAGCTGCTGTCCGCGTATTGCGAGAGGATGTTGCGCGCCGTCCTTTTGGCCGTTCGGCGAACGTCGTGCAACCGCCTCGCCGCACCTGCTCTCCCCATCAGGGGTCCCCGCCACGCGCGTCGATCAGCGGCGAAACGGCTTCATCCATCAGCCTGTCGCAGACCGCCTGGCGGCACCTCTGGAAATTCCGGCCGCGCCGTCACGGCCCGGTGAAGCGCCTTCCGGCCTCGTGGTACAGCGTGCCCAGCTCGGCCGCGTCCACGCCCGGCTGCTGCTCCCGTCTGCGGCGCAAGGCCGTATCGGACGAAAATGCTGATACGGGCACTGGGCAAACGTCTCCAGCCGGGAGACGCTGCTGACCGGCCGCCCGTACAGCCGCGCGCGCCAGCGTGCCCGTCATCCGCTTTGCCGGGGGATCGCCCAGCCCGCGCGTCACGCCGAGCAGCGCCTGCTTCCCCGTTTCATCCGCAGAGCAGCCGCCGCGGCCGCCGCATACGCCCCGCCCAGCTCGCGCCGCCCGTCCGCAACCTCCGAAAGCTCGACCGCCAGCGCCTCAAGCGCCGGGGTTCGCGCGCAGAGCATGGCCTCGCGCTCCTCCTGCGCCAGCCCGCCGTAAAACCGGCATGTTGGGAAACAGCCTTCGAAGCGCCTGCACCGCCGCGCCCTCGCGCAGCGTCGCGCCCCGTTTCATCCGCCACGGCGTAAGAGACGATCACCCGCTCCTTTCGCCCCGGACAGCGCTTTCAGCTCGTCGAGCTGGCCGAGCGCGGCGCTCTCCTGGGGGGTCAGGCCCAGATACGCGCCGCTGGCTTCCTGCGCCGCCAGCTGTTTCCTGCACCGTCAGCGATACGTTATCCACTAACTCCCCAGCATATCGTTTCGCCGCAGATGGCAAAAGCGGTAACG
>VOFC01003567.1_pt1 | contig 21017 bp, 30 predicted proteins | sample 5384161 | NCBI WGS metagenome assembly VOFC01 (sample SAMN12384722, study PRJNA508395) | human gut metagenome | isolation source: healthy gut B | host: Homo sapiens
TTATGATATAATTGAAAAAATATTAAAACAATATATTGAAGATTTAAGCATAGGAATAGCTAATTTAATAAATATATTTGAACCAGAAGCAATAGGAATTGGTGGAAGTTTTGTTTATTTTGAAGAAGTATTATTAAATAGATTAAAAACAGAGATTATATCAAAAAATATATTGTTTAACCCAAGAGAAAATATTATTGTCAAAACAGCTATTTTAGAAAATGACGCTGGAATAATAGGTGCGACTTTATAAGATAATAAAATAAGTTTTTTAATTAATAGAAGCGTGGAAAATTATTTCTACGCTTTTGTTTAGTTTATAATTTATCTACAATTTGAAATTCTAATTGTAGTTCCTGCATAAATTAAATTTGGATTTGAAATATTATTTAATTTTACAATTTCTTGTACTGTAGTATTATAGCGTAAAGCGATTTGGCTTAAAGTATCTCCGTATACAATCTTGTATAAAATTTTACCACAAGAATTTTGACCATTAGAAATATTATAAGAACTACTAATTATAATTTTTTGCCCAGGAAATATTAAATTAGGATTCTTTATATTATTCAAATTTACCAAACTATTTACAGTTGTATTATAGTTTACAGCAATTTGACTTAAAGTATCACCACGTTTTACAACATAAACTGTATTATTTGTAGTACCTGTTGAATAATCTGAATTTGTTTTTATAGTAAATTGTTGACCTGGATAAATTAAATTAGGATTTTTTATAATCGGATTTAAAGAAACAATACTAGAAACTGTAGTACCAAATTTTTGAGTAATTTCGCTTAAGGTATCACCACGTTTTACTGTGTATACAATTGTATTTTCAGTAGATGAGTTTTCAGAAGTTTCAGGGGTTGGTAAAGGAGTAGTAGAAGATAGAAAAAATTCCATTAGTAAATTGATTTCTATCAACATAACCAGAAATTCCATAAACATTACCAGTACTAGTATATTGCCAGCCTACCCATGTATTCCATTTTCCATTACTGCCAGGTTCACGAACACCATAATTTGCTACCCAAAGCGGATATTTAGTTAATTCATATCCAAAAATAGTTCTAGCAGAATAAGCATTACTATATATAACTACATTAGTTTTAGTAGTATTTTCTAAAGTTTCTAAAAATACTTTTGAAATTTCGTTAATTTCTGATATAGATAAGTTTCCAAAACTTTCAAATTCCATAGCTAGTCTACAATCAATTTCTTTTCCAGCAATGACTTTAGCAAAAAAATTGGCTTGCTCTTGAGCTTGGAAAGTGGATCTTGCAGTTACATAATGATAGAATCCGATTTTTAAACCATTTGCTTTTTTTGCATTTCTGTAATTAGTTTCAAAATAGGGGTCGATATAGCTTTCCTTCGCTAGATTTAATATAAACAACATCAACTCCAGAACTTTTTACATTTGTGAAATTAATAGTTCTTTGCCAAGAGCTTACGTCAATTCCTTGATAGAAAACATCACTAGAAGGGACAAAAGCGAAGCTTGGCAAAGCAATGGCTAGTATAGTAAAAAACATTAGGAAAAGTGTATAAATATAATTTATTTTTTTTATTTGTTTTATTCATGATAAACCTCCTTTCTATAGAATAGAGAAGAAATCTCCTGCTAGATAATATGCGAAAAATAGTGAATTTGATAAAAGAATTGGTTAAAATGTTGAAGTTTAGTCTTCAAATATTTTTCCATTTGGAGTTGACCATTTCTCCAGAAAAAGGATCTTCGAATTCACCATCATGCACTATAATTTTAAGGACTGTGAATCGTAACTCACAATAAAAAAATCAGAAATAAATTACGACAACATATTGACTTAATTCAACATTATTTATAAAATGATAGTGTAAATTAAATTTATTTTTGTAAATAGAAAAAAAGAATCTTAAAAATAAAATATCTTTGCTCAAAAAAGTAAATGGTTTGAATACTATTTAAAAAGATGGAAATAATTTAAAGAGAAAAATAAAAAAAGAAAACAGAAAACAAAAAGAAGGGAGAAAGTTTTATGATAACAATTAAAACAGCAAAAAAACAGAAGTTAAAAAGAAAGCAAAGGTATTACATTAATAGCATTGGTAATTACAATTATTGTACTTCTAATCCTTGCGGGAGTAACAATTGCTACATTAACAGGAGACAATGGAATACTAGGAAAAAGCAAATGAAGCAAAAACAAAAAGTGACATAGTAGAAGTAAAAAGAACAAGCACAGTTAGACATTTCAAATTGGATGGCTGAAAGAATAAGAAATGGAGAAGATACTGTGCTAGATGATGCAACTGTAAAAAGCATTATCGAGAGTGCCAATCAAAATAATACAAATAAGTATTATTCAGAACTAACAGACACAAGTATTAAAAAAAAAAAGGAAATGAAATATTGTATTCAGATTTATATACAAAAACACCCCCAAGTTTTGATCCAGAAACACTAACAATAGGAACAGCCATTAATACAAAAAATATGGATGGAAAGTAACGAATTATAATGAAGAAGAAACTGAAACAGGAGGATGGAGATTATTTTTCCAAGATAATAATTATGCTTATTTAATTTCTGATAAGTGTATAGGAAGTTATAAGCCAAGTGGTTATTATAGGTCTTATACAAATGGTTCATTTGTAAGTACAATAGGACAAAAATTGAATCCCAAAATAAGTTCACTATTTACAGAATCAAATACGAATGAAAATATTAGAGCAACGGCATGGTTAACAGATACATCAGACGCAAGTATGTGGGCAAAATATAAAAATGATAATGCAGTATTTGCCATCCGGAAGTCCAACAGCAGAATTATTTGCAGCATCTTATAATAACAGAAGCAACAAATCAAAGATAATTACATTAGAATTAGGAACATATGGCTATACAAATAATACAGGCAATGGTTGGTTATCAGTTAATGACAATCATGGTATCTACAATAAAAGCACATCATCTAACTGGTGGCTCGCTTCCCCTAGCAACACCGCCAGCGGCAGCACCGGCGAGTGGGGTGTGCGCGGTAGCAGCGGCGATTTCATCAGCGGCGGTGCCCATAGCAACTCTTTTGCGGTTCGCCCCCTAGTTTGTATTCCAACATCTGTATTTAATAGTAAATATGCAACAAGTACAACTTTAGTAGATGAATAATAATGCGAGAATAAGCATAATAAGAGTAGCACGGGCAGGCTTTTGGTCTGCCCGTGCTCGCACAAACCAGAATAGGAGAAAAACATGAGCATAATAAATATGGTAAAAAACATAAAAGAAATACATCCTAAGTCACTATTACTTTTCAAAGTTGGTGCATTTTGTGAAGCATATGGAAAAGATTCATATATAATTTCCTATTTGTTCGATTATCAAGTAAGGCAAAAAGGATGTTAATGATAATATAAGAATGTACAAAAAATCAAATTTAAAAATGTACAAAAATGTACATAGTTAAATTGAAAAAAAGTATATTCTTTTTGTTATACTTTTATGGGAGGTATAACAAATTTGAAAAAGGCAGGAGATGCAAAGACACAAACAGAACAAGCAAAAGCAGATGAAAATTTAAAAATAGCAATAGCAGGAAGTTATGGGACTGATGGAAAACTGAATTTAAAAGATTTAAAGGACAATTTAAAAAATCAAGGAATTTCATACATTGGTAGTAATGAATTCCCATTAGAAGTAACAGTAAATGGAGAAAAGAAAAAATAGATGCAAATGGAAATGTAACTGTTAAATTAGAAAGTGTAGCTGACTCAAAAACAAATGGGACAGTATTTAATGATGTAACAACATTAGAAGATACATATGGAAACCAAGTAAAAATACCAAAAGGATTTAAAATAGCAAATGATTCAGCAACAGATGTAACAGGAGGAATAGTAATAGAAGATGCAACATATACAAATACAATAGAAAGTCAATTTGTATGGATACCAGTAGGAACAGAAAAAAATGCTATTGCAAACGACATAGAAGAATTTATAACAAGTGTAAAAGAAATCAATCATGGATATTATATAGGAAAATATGAAGTAGGAGTGGTTGACTATGATTCTTCAGTATCAACAAGTAACAGTAATAAAGAAACAAATTGGACAAGATATACAGGAAATAATATAAAATTAGTGTGTAAAAAAGAACAACAAGTTTGGAATTATGTAACACAAAATAAAGCATCAAAATTGTCGAGAGATATGTATAAAAGTGAACCAAAAGTAAAAAGTGATTTAATAAATAGTTATGTATGGGATACAGCAATAGTATTTATACAAGAATGTGGAACAGAAAATAATAGTTCAACATATTCAAAAACTGTTGGACAATCATCAACAAGTACAAGTGCTTCACAAACTACAGGAACAACTATATTAAAAAGCAACGAATAAGGTAGATAAGCAATGTAATATATTTGATATGGCAGGAAATTGTAGAGATAAACTCTGTGAAAACTAAAATTTTTTTATTTAAAAAGTTAACCTCAAGTTATAGAAATTAGAAATAAATACTTAGAATTTTTTAAAAGACATGGACATGCAGTAATTCCATCTGCACCATTAATTCCAGAAAATGATCCATCAGTATTATTTACAACTGCTGGAATGCAACCTTTAGTTCCATATTTGCTTGGTGAGCCACATCCGGCGGGGACAAGACTTACAGATTTTCAAAAATGTATAAGAACAAATGATATAGAAGAAGTTGGAGATAATAGACACTTAACATATTTTGAAATGCTTGGAAATTGGTCATTAGGAGACTATTTTAAAGAAGAATCAATTCAAATGAGCTATGACTTCTTAACAAAAGAATTAGGAATACCAGTTGAAAAATTATCAGTAACATGTTTTGCTGGAGATGAAGATTGTGCAAGAGACGAAATTGCAGCAAATGCATGGAAAAAAGCTGGAATTTTAGAAAATCATATATATTATTATGGAAAAGATGACAACTGGTGGATTGCTGGTGAAGAAGGACCATGCGGTCCAGATACTGAAATGTTTTATGACACAGGAAAAGCCAGCTTGTTCAGATGATTGCCAACCATCATGTGATTGTGGTAAATATGTAGAAATTTGGAATAACGTATTTATGGAATATTTCAAAGATAAAAATGGATATTCAAAATTAAAGCAAAAAACGTAGATACAGGATTAGGTCTAGAAAGAATGACTATGTTATTACAAAGGAAAAGAGACACCTTTTGATACAGAATTATTTGCTCCAATTATGAAAAATTGGAGCAACTTCAAAAAGATAGATAGTATTGAAAGCAGAAGAATTGTGGCAGAACATTTACGCTCAAGCATGATGATTGTTTCAGATGGAGGAAGACCAAGCAATTTAGATAGAGGATATGTATTAAGAAGATTAATAAGAAGAATGATAAGACATATGAATAAATTGCAAATAAACTTAGATGAATTATCAACATTAATTGATATAAATGTTGATAATTTAAAGGAAATGTATCCAGATTTAGCTAAAAATAAAGAAATAATAAAAAAGTGTTATATTAGAGGAAAAAAAGAAAAGTTTGTAAAAACATTAGTAAATGGAGAAAGAGAATTTCAAAAAAGAAATAAATAAACTAAAAGACAAAAAAAATTATCAGGTAAAAGTTGTGTTTAAACTATATGATACATATGGTTTCCCACCAGAAGTAACAAAAGAATTGGCAAAAGAAAGTGGATATGAAATAGATATGAAAGAATTTGAAGAGCTATTTAAAGCACATCAAGAAAAATCAAGAGCAGGATCTGAACAAAAATTTAAAGGAGGACTAGCAGAGCAAAATGAAATAACAATAGCTTATCATACAGCAACACATCTTTTTAAATGCAGCATTAAAACAGGTTATAGGAGAAAATGCACATCAAAGAGGATCAAATATAACAGTAGATAGAATGAGATTTGATTTTAATTGTGACCATAAAATGACAGATGAAGAAAAAAAGAAAGACAGAAGATTTAGTAAACAAATGGATTCAAGAAGGTTTACCTGTAACAAAAGAAGAAATGAAAAAAAAAGAAGATGCTATAAAATCAGGTGCAGAATGTATGTTTATTGAAAAATATCCAGATATAGTAACAGTATATACTATAGGAGATGTATCAAAAGAATTGTGTGGTGGCCCTCATGTAAATAACACAAAAGAATTAGGAAAATTTAAAATTAAGAAAGAAGAATCAAGCTCATCAGGAGTAAGAAGAATTAAAGCGGTTTTGATAAAAGAATAAATTTAGGAAGCAGAGGAAAAGTTTGATTTAAGAAAAGTTTTCTCTGTTTCAATATTTTAAAGGAGGATTAAAATGGCAGATTGTTTATTTTGTAAAATTATAAAAGGAGAAATACCTTCTAATAAAGTATATGAGGATGACGAAATTTTAGCATTTAAGGATATAAACCAGCAGCACCTATTCATATTTTGGTCATTCTAAAAAACATATTACTTCTTTGGCACATTTGGAGAAAGAAGATGAGGCAATTGTTGGTTTTGATATAAATGAAATTAAAGATTTTGTTTTTAAGATGCAAAAACAAGCAGAAGATAATAAAATTTCAAATTCAAGATTTGTAGTAGAAACTAAAATTGATGGATTGACGGCTGCTTTGGAATATAAAGAAGGAGTTTTTGTAAGAGGAGCAACTAGGGGAAATGGTTTAATTGGTGAAGATGTAACAGAAAACTTAAAAACAATAAAAAATATTCCACAAAAATTAAACGAGAAAATAGATATAATTGTTAGAGGAGAAGTTTTTATTGGAAAAGAAGAATTTGCTAAAATGAATTTTGAACGTGAAGAAAATGGAGAAGAAATTTTTGCAAATGCGAGAAATGCAGCTGCTGGATCATTAAGACAACTTGATAGCAAAATAACAAGTAAAAGACCATTAGATATATTTGTATATAATGTACAAAAAATAAGTGGAAAAAATTTTACATCACATTATGAAGAACTTAAATATTTGCAAGAATTAGGATTTAATGTTAATCCAATAAAAATATATTGTGAAAATGTGGAAGATGTTATTAATGCAATAGAAAAAATTGGAAAAGATAGAGAATCCTTAAGTTTTGGTATTGATGGAGCTGTTATAAAAGTGGATGATTTGAATTTAAGGGAAATATTAGGAACAACAGCTAAGAGTCCAAGATGGCAGATTGCATATAAATATCCACCAGAGCAAAAAAAGAGACAAAGGTTACTGATATTGTTTGTAATGTTGGAAGAACAGGTGTCATTACACCTCTTGCGATTTTAGAGCCAGTTCAAGTTGCAGGGTCAACAATTTCAAAAACAACACTTCATAATGAAGATTTTATAAAAGATAAAGATTTAAAGATTGGGGATACTGTTATTATTCAAAAGGCAGGAGATGTTATACCAGAGATTGTAAAAGTAATAAGAGAAAAAAGAAATGGAACAGAAAGAGAATTTACTATGCCATCCGTTTGTCCTGTTTGTGGAGCAAAAGCTATAAGAGAAGAAGGCGAATCAGCTGTAAGATGTACAGGTATAGAATGCCCGGCTAAATTATATAGAAATTTAGTGCATTTTGTATCAAGAGAGGCAATGAATATAGATGGTTTAGGAGAGAATATTATTGATCAGTTAATGAGTAAGAAAATGATTAATAATATTGCAGATATTTATAATCTTACATTTGCAGATATTTCCTCACTTAAGAAAAATGGTAAAAAATTTGCTGAAAATTTAGTAAATGCAATTGAAAATAGTAAGAAAAATGATCTTTATAGGTTAATTACAGCTCTAGGTATAAGACATGTTGGAGCAAAAGCAGCAAAAACGCTTGCAAATAAGTTTGAAACAATGGAAAGATTATCAAATGCAAGTTTTGAGGAATTGTCGAGTATAAATGATATAGGTCCAGTAGTTGCAAATAGTATGATTGATTTTTTTAATCAAGAGCAGACGAAGGATTTATTAAGAAGATTAAGAGATTCTGGAGTTAATATGGAAATTAAAGGTTCAAATAAAGTTGATAATAAATTTGATGGTTTGACATTTGTACTTACAGGGAGTCTATCAAAATTTACTAGGGAAGAGGCAAGTAATATTATTGAGAGTCATGGAGGACAGTATGCCATTCAAAAACTAAAGATTTAAAAGAACATACTAGAAGAGCAGATATTATAATTGCAGCGATAGGACAAGCAAAGTTTGTAAAAAGAAAATATGGTAAAAAGATGGTGCTGTTGTTATTGATGTAGGAATAAATAGAGGAGAAGATGGAAAATTATATGGAGATGTTGATTTTGAAAAAGTTGAGAAAAAAGCAAGTTATATAACACCTGTTCCTGGGGGAGTAGGGCCTATGACAATAGCAATGTTAATGAATAATGTTATAAAAGCTACAAAGCAACAATATAAATAATCAAGTTTTTACATATTTTGTGCACGAACAAAGACGCGGACTTTAAAAGGTTATTGATGTCCGCTTTTGTTCTTTTTTTAATGGAATATATTTACAATTTATAATAAAGATGTTATTATAATAATAGTTGGAATCAATTAAATTATATCTTTAGACAAATCTGTCTAGTAATTCAAATTATTAAATATATATATAAATTAACTTTTTAATCTAAAAAAGGATTATAAGTTTTTAAATTTGTAAAGGAGAATGATTATTGGAAAAAAATAAATATTGGGTATGGTTGTCGTTAATAAAGGATTTAGGAAGTAGGAAAAAACAAAAACTATTGGAGATTTATAAAACTCCTGAAAATATTTATAAATTAAATAAAAAAAGAATTAATAAGTGTAAAAGGAATAGGAGAAAAAATAGCAGATAATATATTAAACGAAAGTATAAGAAAAAATATTGAAAAACATGTTCTATATATGGAGAAAAATAAAATAGATATTATTTCAATAAAATGAAACAATTACTAGAAGCAGGTGTTCATTTCGGACATCAAACTAGAAGATGGGATCCTAAAATGGCTGAATATATTTTCCAAGCTAGAAATGGAATCCATATTATCGATTTACAAAAAACATCTAAAAAATTAGATGAGGCTTATGAATTTATGAGAAGCCAAGCAGAAGAAGGAAAAACAGTTCTATTTGTAGGAACAAAGAAACAAGCACAAGAGTGCATTAAAGAAGCTGCTCAAAAAAGTGGTATGTACTATGTTGATCAAAGATGGTTAGGAGGAATGTTAACTAACTTTAAAACAATCAAAACAAGAGTACAAAGATTAAAAGATTTAGAAAAAATGGAAGAAGATGGTACATTTGATGTACTACCTAAAAAAGAAGTTATCTTATTAAAGAAAGAAATGTCAAAATTAGAAGCTAATTTAGGCGGAATAAAAGATATGGAAGAAATTCCAGGAGTTATATTCTTAGTAGATCTAAAAAAAAAAGAATATAATGCAATTCAAGAAGCAAAAAAATTAAACATTCCATTAGTAGGAATTGTTGATACAAATTGTAATCCAGAAGTATTAGATTATGCTATACCAGGAAATGACGATGCAATTCGTGCTGTTAAACTAATAACAGATGTTATGGCAAACGCAATTATAGAAGGAAGACAAGGTGAAAGTTTTAAAACTGTTGAAACTGAAGAAGCAGCAGAAGAAAATGAAAACGCACCTGAAACTATGGAAGAAGTAGTTGCAAGTGAAGAAGAATAAATAATTTATTAACTAAAATAACTATCTAGAAAACATAAAAAGTGAGTAGAGGTTTAATAAAAAAGGGAGGAATTATAAAATGATTACAGCTCAAATGGTAAAAAAGAATTAAGAGAAAAAAACTGGAGCAGGAATGATGGACTGCAAAAAAGTTTTAACAGAAACAAATGGAGACATGGAAAAAGCAATGCTGAATTATTAAGAGAAAAAGGAATAGCAAAAGCAGCTAAAAAAAATCTGACAGAATAGCAGCAGAAGGATTAGTTTTTATTTATCAGAAGATGGAAAAATTGGAGCTATTGTTGAAGTTAATTCAGAAACAGACTTCTTTGTTGAACAAAACTTTTTGCTGAATTCAAATCATTTGTTGAAAAAAGACCCAAAAAGATGTAGAAAACAAGTCAAGAATCTTTAAAAAATCGTAAAGCAGATGTGACAAGATTGAATTGAAATTAGAACAAACATCAATTGAAGATGAATCAAAAAAATATCAGAAATATTGATAGATAAAAAGCTAAAATGCAAGAATTTGAAACTCAAAGAGTTGGAATAGTTGAAAAATATCAAACATGGATGATGGAAAAAAGAAGCAATTGCTGAAAAAATATACAAGGAAAATGCAGAAAATTCTTTAGTGAAAAGTTTATTTGTATCAAATTTTGTTAAAGATCCAAATATGAAATATTCAATTATTAAAAAGAAAAGATACCAGCTGAAAGAATTTGAAAAAGAAATTTGAAAAAAACAATGAATGAGAAAAAGAAGAAAACTTTGCTGAAAAGTAATGAATCAATTAAAATAAGAAAATTTTTGGTGACAATTTGAATTGATCAAGATTTTGTCTCTTTTTATATATTAAGAAAGTTATTTTATAAATTTTTGCACACGAACAAATACGGAAATAAATTTCACAAAATTGCTCAAAAAACTACTGTATTTTTTCAAAATATATGGTAGAATGATTCTATCAAAAATAAATTAAGGAGAGTGGAAAAAATTGTCAGAACTCAAATATAAAAGAGTACTATTAAAATTAATGGAGAAGTACTAGCAGGAAAATCAAAAAACAGGAGTAGATGTAGAAACAGTAGGAAAAATATGTGATAAAGGATAAAAGAAATTGTGGAAATGGGTGTAGAAGTAGCAATAGTAGTTGGAGGAGGAAACTTCTGGAGAGGAAGAAATGGTCTAGATATGGAAAGAACAACAGCAGATTATATGGGAATGCTTGCTACATCAATGAACGCGTTAGCATTACAAGATGCTCTTGAAGAAAGAGGCGTACATTCTAGAGTTCAAACTGCAATTGAAATGAGAGAAATTGCAGAACCATTTATACAGAGAAAAGCTGAAAAACATTTAAGTAGAGGAAGAGTAGTAATATTTGCATGTGGATCTGGTCATCCTTATTTTACAACAGATACAGCAGCAGTGTTAAGGGCAACAGAGATAAAGGCAGATATTATATTATTAGGAAAATCAATAGATGCAGTATATTCAATTTAGATTTTAAATAAAGACTTAAAAGTTATGGATTCAACAGCAAGAAATGAAGTAGAGATAATAATATTCCATTATTAGTATTTGGAATTGCAGATCCTGAAAACATTGTTAGAGCAGATATAAAGGAGAAAAAATTGGTACAATAGTATCATAAAATATAGTATTTTTATAAAAAGAAAGGGAAGATTTTATATTTGGATCAACCCAATATACAAATTTAAAAGAAAGAATGGAAAACTTCAATATAAATCTATATAAAGAAAAAATTCAGAACGAAGAAGCAAATTATACAAATATAAAAGAAAAAATGGAAAAGAAATAGCAGAAAAAATTACCAATAAATCAAGTTGCGGGAGTTTCAGTTCCAGAAGCTAGATTAATAGTTATTCAACCATGGGATGTAAGTGTATTAAAAGATATAGAAAAAGCTATATTAGCATCAGATATTGGATTTAAATCCAAATAATGATGGAAAAGTAATAAGATTAGCATTTCCAGAATTAACAGAGGAAAGAAGAAAAGAATTTGGCTAAAGAAATAAAAAAATAGCAGAAGAAGCAAAAATTGCTGTAAGTTCTGTAAGAAGAGATGGAATAGAAGAAGCAAAAGCAGAACAAAAAGAAGGAAATATAACAGAAGATGAACTTAAACAAGCAGAAGAGCAAATTCAAAAATTAACAGATACAAAAGTGTAGAAGAAATTGACAAAATTTTAGCAGATAAAGAAAAAGAAATTATGTCTGTTTAAAAGATTGTAATACTATAAAAGCAAGATAGTTTAAATTTGAAAATATAATCGAGGAAATTTTATGGAATTCAAAGAAAATTTAAAGAAATACCAAAATATAGTAAATAGCGAATTAGAAAAATATACAAGGAATGAAAAGTGCCCAGAAGAAATACTTAATAGATCTATGGAATATAGCTTAATGGCTGGAGGAAAAAGGTTAAGACCAATTTTAGTATTAGCAACTTATCAACTATTAAAAATGATAATTATAGCAAAACAAATTGCAATATAGAAAATTGTGATTTTGAAGAATGCATGCCATTTGCAGTTGCAATAGAAATGGTGCACAATTTTTCATTAATACATGATGATTTACCAGAAATAGACAATGATGATTTGCGCCATGGAAAACCAACAAACCATAAACAATTTAACCATGCGACGGCATTACTTGCTGGGGATGGACTTTTAAATCAGTCATATATTGTAATAAGCAATGAAATTTTGTATTCAATAAAAAATCAAATATAAAGAAAATTTTGAAAGTAAAGTAAGAGCTTTTCAAGAATTTACAGTAGCTGTTGATAGAATGATAGCAGGAGAATATTTGGATACAGAATTAGAAGGACAAAATATTTCAAAAGAAATGTTAAAATACATCCATGAAAATAAAACTGGAGCACTATTAAAATTATGTGTAAGAATGGGAGCAATTCTAGCAAATGCATCAGAAAAAGATATTGAAAAGTTATCAATATATGCAGAAAAAATCGGATTAGCTTTTCAAATTAAAGATGATATCCTTTCAGAAGAAGGAGACGAAAAATAACAGGAAAACCAGTTGGAAATGACAAAGAACTTGGAAAATGCACATATGTTTCTTACTATGGACTTGATGGAGCAAAAAGAAGAATTAAATAAAATTACAAAAGAAGCAATAGAACAACTAGAAAATTATGGAGAAAAAGCTAAATTTTTAAAACAATTAGCTGAATATATTCAAAATAGAAATAAATAAAAAAAAATGGATGGAAATAGAAGATGGGCAAAAAAAAGAAACCTTCCTGTAGCATTGGGACATAAAGAAGGAGCAAAAACACTTTGAAAAAATAGTTAAGATATGCTAATAAAATAGGAATAAAATATATTACAGTATATGCTTTTTCAACAGAAAATTGGAAAAGAACAGAAGAAGAAGTTAATAGTTTAATGACATTATTCCAAAATTATTTAGATGATTATAGCAAAAAAGAGCTGATTCAGAAAATATTAAAGTAAAAATAATTGGTAGTAGAGAAAATCTTTCTAATAAAATGATAGAAAAATAAAAAAATGTATGGAAAGAACAAAAAAAAATAATACTGGTATTACTTTTTAATATTGCTTTAAATTATGGAGGAAGAGATGAAATAGTAGCAGCTGTAAAAAAATAGAAAAAGTAAAAAACAAAATGAAATAGAAATAAAAGATATAACAGAAGAACTTATTTCTAGTAATTTATATACAAAGGGCCAACCAGATCCAGATTTGGTTATAAGAACAAGTGGGGAATTAAGATTAAGCAATTTTTACCATGGCAATTAGTATATACTGAATTTTTATTTGTAGACAAAATTGGCCAGATTTTTCAGAAACAGACTTAGATGAAGCAATTAGTGTTTATCAAAAAAGAAATAGAAAATTTGGAGCAAAATAATAAAAGATATAAATAATTATAAAATAAAACTAGAAAAAAATAGATACCTTAGGAGAAAGGAATATGATGGAAATGGATTCAAAAAAGAATAGCCTCAGGTTTTATAGTAGCCCTAGCTGTTGTAGTAATGTTATTAGTACCAAATAAATATATAATTGGAATATTACTAGGATTAATAGCATTAGTATCAATGGATGAATATTTAAAAGCAATATCAAAAGTATGCAAACCAATAAAATGGGTAGGATATTGTAGTTGTGCATTAATCGCTATAATAAATTTTGTGCCACACCAATATTTAGCACAAGTATTTATATATAGTGTACCAATATTTTTATTAGTATTATTTGCACAAGTAATTGCAACAGATATGAAAACAACATTTTAAAGATATGGCATATACTTTTTTAGGAATATGCTATGTATCAATATTTACTACGTTTTTAGCATTAGTTAATGGAATGGAAAATGGAAAATTATTAATAGGATATATTTTAATTGCATCATGGGGAACTGATATATTTGCTTATTGTGTTGGAAGTAAAATTGGAAAACACAAATTTAGCAAAGTAAGCCCTAAAAAGTCAATAGAAGGATGTATTGCAGGGACAGTAGGATCTGTAGTATTAATGTTAATATATACATGGATTTTAAATACATATTTTTCATTTAATTATTCATATATATTTATAGGAATTACAGGAATTGTATTAAGCCTTATAGGACAAATAGGAGATTTCGCAGCATCAAGTATAAAGAGATATGTTGATATAAAAGATTATAGCAATTTAATTCCAGGACATGGGGGAATGTTAGATAGAATAGATAGTTTAATATTTTTAGCACCATTTGCATACATGTTATTTACAATAATATAAAGGGGATAAAAAGAGGGACACATTATGATTCCCTCTTTTTGAAGATTAAAAAATTATAAAAATAAGTAATAATAAATAATAATTAATAAATTATTGTGAATAGAAAATACGTTATCATAAAAGGAGGAATTATTTTGACAATTATAATTTCAGCATTAAAAATTATATTTCTTTTAGGATTTTTAGTTGCAATACATGAAACAGGTCATTTTCTAGTTGCAAAATTATGCAAAGTACGCGTAAACGAATTTGCAATTGGATTTGGACCAACTATTTGGAAAAAAGCAAGGCAAAAGAAACTAAATATGCATTGAGATTAATACCATTAGGTGGTTTTTGCAGTATGGAAGGCGAAGAAGAAAGGTCAGAAAACCAAGGCTCTTTTTCAAAGGCAAGTATCCCAAGAAGAATGGCAATAGTTGTAGCAGGTGCGACTGTAAATATTATTTTTGGATTACTAGTGTATTTTATATTAATGACAAGTTCTAGCACATATATAACAAATGAAATTAATTCAGTAATAGATGGTTATGCAGCACAAGAAATTGAATTACAACAAGGGGATAAAATTATAAAATTAAACGGAAAAAATATAAAAAATAAATATGATTTAGATAAAGTAATGAAAAAAAAGTAATGGAGAAGTACTTGAATTAATAATACAAAGAAATGAAGAAAATTTAACATATAATATAAAACCAACAGAAGTAAAAAAAAAGTACAGGTATGTATTTAGACGAAAATGCCAAAATACTATCAGTTGAAAAAGGAAGTAGTGCAGAAAAACAAGGAATAAAATCAAATGATAAGATTATAAAAGTAAACAACCAAGAAATTAATAATGATGTTAATAAAGCAATAGAAATAATCAAAGAAAAGGGACAAAATACAATATTATTGACAATCGAAAGAAGTAATGAACAGATTAATATAGAACTAACACCAGATTACGTATCTTCATATTATTTAGGAGTAAACTTAAAGCAAGCAGAAGATACTTTTATTAATCACTTAGTTTATGGAGAAATTGAAACAAAAGAATTTGCAATATCTATTTTAGATAATATAAAAATGCTATTTACAGGAGGAGTTAGTGTAGACCAAATGATGGGACCAGTTGGAATATCAGAAGCAGTAGCAAAAACAAGTGGAATTAAAGAATTTGTATATATGTTAGCTTTGATATCTTTATCATTAGGAGTAACTAATCTATTGCCAATACCAGCATTAGACGGTGGTAAATTATTGATTTTGTTAATAGAAGCAATTCGTAGAAAACCAATGAAAGAAAAGACAGAGATAAATATTCAGTTAATAGGATTTTCAATATTAATTGCATTATCAATTTATATAACTTATCATGATATCTTGAGAATTTTTTAATAAAATTATTAGTTACAGTTAATTAAGAAAATATACGATTACGAGGGGCTGCATCTTAAGTATTTATATTTGATTACCTTTCTGAACTGTTCATTGCGTTCAAAAAAAAGAAAATTTAATATTAAAAATCGAGCCTCTTTCACTCAGGTATAAAATGTATATATGTATATGATTTTATAATTTTGGAATGTGATTGGAGCAATATTAGAATTTCTTAAATAAATTAATGGAAAGAGTTCACGTCGAACGAAGTGAGGACAAAGTGGAAGGGTGCCATTAATTTATTTTAGAAATTTTTATTTTGCGTATTGAACTAAAAAAAAAATTCTAAAATCATATACATATATAAATTTTTCCGTGAACATTCCTCTATTTTCAATATAATATTTTCTATTTTTCACTCCAATCAAGCATTCAGAAAGGTAATCAAATATAAATACTTAAGATGCAGCCCCTCGTAATCGTATATTTCTTATTAAATTGTAACTATTATAAATATTTCTTTAATTGCTCAACATTATTTTCTTGAAAGCGAATAAAATCATCTAAAATATTTGAAATAGTAGGCTCAACCTCAGGATTATGATTTTTCAATTTTACACCCTCAATAATCCCCATATTTGTACCTTTAATAAGCATTTCAGCAATATGAGAATTACTTTTATCAGTTAAAGTACTCATTTGAATATCAATATATCCCATAGTTTTCTGCATAGGTGGTAACTCTTTTGGAAAATCATCATAATTTTTAAGTTCAGAATTAACACGATTTAAAATTTCATTATATTTATCATATTGGAATAATAAATCATCTTTAAATTGGTTATCACCAACCTTTTCAGAAATAGTAGAAATTGAATCCATCCCCATTTTTATGCCTTTATTAACTTCATTTAAAATATATTGTGGATTATCCATTATAACCTCCTTAAATAATATAAAATTTTGCACTAATATTATTCGCAAATAATATATAAAATATTACAATTATTATAAAATTTAGCTTGATTTACAAAAAGAAAAATTAGTATAATTTGCTAAGAGATAAGCAAAAAACGAAAGGAAAAAATATGTTAAAATTAGAAAAAATAAAAAAGACTATAAGTCCGGAGATACAACAGTTCAAGCATTAAAAGAGATAAGCATTGAATTCAGAAAAAGTGAATTTGTATCAATATTAGGACAAAGTGGTTGTGGAAAAACAACATTATTAAATATCATTGGAGGACTAGATAGATACACATCAGGAGATTTAATAATAAATGGAAAATCAACAAAAAAAAATTTAAAGACAAAGATTGGGACGCATATCGTAATTATTCAGTAGGATTTGTCTTTCAAAGTTATAATTTAATACCACATCAAACAATATTATCAAATGTGGAACTTGCCCTTACATTGTCAGGAGTATCAAAAAAAGAAAGAAAAGAAAGAGCAATAAAAGCATTACAAGATGTAGGACTAGGAGAACACATACATAAAAAACCAAATCAATTATCTGGAGGACAGATGCAAAGAGTTGCAATTGCAAGAGCTTTAGTAAATAATCCAGATATAATTTTAGCAGATGAACCAACTGGAGCATTAGATACAAAAAACTAGTGTTCAAATAATGGAAATACTAAAAGAAATATCAAAAGATAAGCTAATTATAATGGTTACACATAATCCAGAATTAGCAGAAAAATATTCAACAAGAATAGTTAAAATATTAGATGGTGTAATAACAGATGATTCAAATCCATACACAGAAAAAAGACAAAGAAGATGAAAGCATTGCTAAAACTGGAAGAACATCAATGAAATTTCTAACAGCCTTACATTTAAGTTTAAATAATTTAATGACAAAAAAAAGGCAGAACCATATTAACATCATTTGCAGGAAGTATTGGAATTATAGGAATTGCATTAATATTAGCAATCTCAACAGGTGTACAAAATTATATCAAAAAAGTAGAAGAAGATACTTTATCATCATATCCAATAACAGTCGAAGAAACTTCAATAGATATGGCAAGTATGTTGCAATCTATGATGGGAGAAACAGAAAGTGATGAAAATACAGAAGAAGGCAAAGTATATTCAGCAGATGTTATGAGTGAAATGATGAAAACACTTTCAAATAAAAAACAAAGTAATAATTTGGGAGAACTAAAAAATATTTAGAACAAGAAGATAACGAACTAAAAAATAATAGTAACAGTATTAGATATGGATATGACCTAAATTTGAATTTATATAAAGAAGATACAGAAAATGGAATTGTTAGAGTAAATCCAAGTACAGTAATGAATTCATTTGGAATGGGAGAAATGATAGAAGCTCAAAACAATTCATCAGTTGCTTCAATGTTTGGAAGTTCAATGATGACAAATACAGACATATGGGTTGAATTGTTAGACAATGAACAATTATTAGAGACTCAATATGATTTAGTAAAAGGAAGCTGGCCAAAAGCATATAATGAGGTTGTTTAATAGTAAAAGAAGATGGAAAAATTGACGATTATACATTGTATTCTTTAGGATTAAAAGACCAAAGTGAACTAAAACAAAAATGGAAAGCAATAGAAAATGGAGAAAAAATCGAAGATAAAGATGAAAAAACATCATACACATATGATGAATTATTAAATTTATCATATAAACTAATATTAAATTCAGACTATTATAAAAAAGAAAATGGACTATGGATTGATAAAAGTGATGATGACAAATACATGAAAGAAAAAATCGCACAAGCAGAAAGTATAAAAGTTGTAGGGATAATAAAACAAAATAAAGAAAGTGTTGCATCATCTGTAACAAGTGGAATTGGCTATACAAAAGACTTAAAAGAATATGTAATTACAAAATCTAATGAGACACAAATAGTAAAAGAACAAAAAGAAAATCCAAAAACAAATGTATTTACAGGACTTCAATTCCCAACAGATGAAAATGAAAAAAATTTGATTACAATAATTTATCAAATGAACAAAAAATAGCAATGAGTAAATTAAGCAGTGAAGAAATTGCTAAAATGATGGAAACATATTCATCTAATAAAGATTCAAATTATGAAGGGAATCTTAAAAAATTAGGAGCTGTTGACATAGATACACCAACACAAATTAGTATTTATCCAAAAGATTTTGAATCTAAAGATAAAATTACAGAAGCAATTGAAAATTACAATCAAAAACAGAAAGATGAAGGAAAAAAGAAGAGAATGTTATTACTTATACAGATTTAGTAGGTGTAATGATGAAATCTGTTAGCCAAATTATAAACACAATTAGCTATGTATTAATTGCATTTGTTGCCATTTCATTAATAGTTTCATCAATAATGATAGGAATTATAACATATATATCTGTATTAGAAAGAACAAAAGAAATAGGAATTTTAAGAGCAATAGGAGCATCAAAAAAAAGATATTGCACGAGTATTTAATGCTGAAACATTTATTGTTGGATTTATTTCAGGAATAATAGATTGGAATTACAATGTTATTAACAATACCAATTAATGCAATTGTATATGCTTTATCAGGAGTAACAATACATGCAATGGTACCACCAAAAGCTGCTATTATTCTAGTATTAATAAGTATGTTTTTAACAATAATTGCAGGCTTAATACCAGCGAAAATGGCAATAAAAAAGACCCAGTTGAAGCTTTAAGAACTGAGTAATTAAGAACAAAAGCGGATATTAATAATTTTTGTACTTATTAAAATATTTTGAAATCCACACTTTGTTATAACAATATAAACCTTTGAATGAATGAGAAAGGAATGATATTAGTATGAAAGAAAAAAGAACTGAAATTATTTTATCAATTATATTATTTATATTATTAATTATAGCATTAGTAATGACAATAATAAATCCACAAAAAACAAAAGATACAAGTAGCATAGAAAAACAACAAAATATAGAAAAAGAAGAAGTGGCAAATAATAGTAATAAAAATACAGAAACTAATAAATTAGAAGAAAAAAAAACAAAAAGCATGCAAAGTGGAAATACATTTTGTAAAATAGAAGGAACAATAATTTATTATCAAGATTCAGACAAAGGAATTTATATTCAAAAAGAAAATGATAACCAATTTACAAAATTAGCAACAATAGAAAATGGATTAGAAAAAATGTATTTTGATGGTACTTCTATTTACTACATGCCAAATTACTATAATGATAAGGGAATTTATAAAGTAGACTTACAAGGAAATACACAAAAAATAAGTGAAAATTCTTCATTACAATTATATATAACAGATGATAAAATCTATTTTGTAAAACAAATAGGATATGATGACTATAACAAAAATCCACAAGGTACATTGTGTGTTATGGATAAAGACGGTAGCAATTTAATTGAATTAGCACAAAATATAAAAAATGATTTCTTTATTTCAAATGGAAAAATTTATTATACAACTCAAACAAGAGAAATGTATCAAATAGACTTAGACGGAACAAATAAAATCAATTTAGCTAAAGGCAGAAAATTTGTAATTGGGGCTTCTGAAAAAAATATATAATATATGTTGATTATGCTGAACAAGAAGCAAAACACTTATTAAACTTAGAGACAAAAGAAGATAATATTATAGGATATGCAGGCAAAACATATAATTTTAAAGGTAAATATTATTTAAATATTAGCAAAAGACTTGATGATGGAACAATTGAAAAAAAGAACTTACTTTATTTGAAATAGATGAAAATGGAAAAATTATAGAATATGGAAAAATTATTCCATCAACAAGTAATTTGAATTATATTTTAAATCAAAAAGTATATATTGCAGACCAACAAAATAATACAAGTGTTATTAGCTTACAAGATGGAAAATCACTAGAAGAAAATAATTATAAGAATTGTAACTATTATTTAGGTGGTTATGGATACTTAATAAATACAGCTGAAAATAAAATTGAAAAATGTAATTTAGAATAATAAAATCAAAAGCATATTTAATATTAAAACAAGAAAAATGTAAAAATTATAGTTATAATTTTTACATTTTTTTTTCTTTGTTCGCTTTAATCTAAAACATAAATATGATAAAATACGACAAGAAAAGATGATATAGGAGACAAAAAATGAAACGGAGTGGAACAAAAGGATGTCAGAAAATCAACAAAGAAAATTAAAAGATATATTC
>VOFC01006255.1_pt1 | contig 21017 bp, 31 predicted proteins | sample 5384161 | NCBI WGS metagenome assembly VOFC01 (sample SAMN12384722, study PRJNA508395) | human gut metagenome | isolation source: healthy gut B | host: Homo sapiens
ATGTAGATACATCACTCGTGGGGAGAATCAGATGCACAAATTAGCCAAGCTTATTATAGACAGCAGAAAAATCATCCTCGTGCTTTTCATCGCGGCCGCGTGCATGTCGGCCTACACGATGCGCCTTACGACGGTTCAAAACGATCTTTATCAGTTTCTTCCCGCCGAAACGGAGACACGGCGCGGCCTGAAGGCGATGGACGGCGAGTTTATCACCTTCGCGACGGCCGACCTTATGATCGAGCACATTTCGTATGACGACGCGCTGGCGCTGTCGCAGGATATAGCGGAAATAGGCGGCGTGCGCCAGGCAAGCTTCGATGATACACAGGAGCACTATAGATCCGGCACGGCGCTCATAAACATAAGCTTTGCCGCACCGTCGAGCGACGAGATATGCACGCAGGCTCTTGACGCGATAAAGTCGCTCGTCGATGCGAGGTTTGACGCGGATAACGTGAAGCTCTACACCGAGGTCGGCACGGATTTCAGCAGCACGCTGCTGGGCGAAATGCTCATAATCGGTGCGCTGAGCGTAGTTACGGTCATAATCCTGCTGCTGCTTACCTCGCGCAGCTATGCCGAGGTGCCTGTGCCTGCTGATAACCTTCGCAATGGCCGCGGCCATCCAGCAGGGAACAAACTTTCTGTTCTCGGAGATATCATATGTCGCAAACTCCGTAACGCTCATTTTGCAGCTTGCCCTGGCGATCGACTACGCCATCATCCTGTGCAACCGCTTTGCCGAGGAGCGGCGGTATTTTGAGCCGTATGACGCGGCGGTGGAGGCGCTGTCGAAGGCGATACCCGAGATAGCCTCGTCCTCGCTGACGACCATCGGCGGCCTTGTCGCGATGACGTTCATGCAGTTCGGCCTCGGCAGCGACCTCGGCAAGGTGCTGATAAAATCCATACTTCGATCTCGATGCTGACGGTGTTCCTGCTCATGCCGGGGCTGCTGCTCATGTTCAGCCGCGCGATAGAAAAAAACAAAGCACCGCAGCTTCATGCCGAACATAAACGCCATCGGGCGCTTTGCGTGGAAAACACAAGCTCGTGCCGCCTGTTTTCATCTGTGTCGCGGCGGCTGCGTTCTTCTTTTCGAGCATGTGCCCGTTTTCGTATAACTACAGCGACGATTACCCCTGCGCCTGAACGAAACGCAAAAAGGCGCATCAGCAGATCATAAACACATTCGGGAACAATAACATGATAGCGCTCGTCGTTCCGAAGGGCGACTATGAGACGCAGGCGAAGATGCTCGACGAGATATCGGAGCTTGACCACGTCACCTCGGTTCTCGGCATAGCCTCCGTTGAGGTCATGGACGGCTACCGCCTCGGCGATGAAGCTCACCACCATCGGCGAGTTTTCCGAGCTTGCCGGGCTTGACGACACGAGCGCGAGCGCGCTTTTCGTCTACTATGCCGCGCGCCACGCCGACTACGACCAGGTGCAGAGCAACATGCGCGAATATAAAATTCCGCTTATCGACCTGTTTTGTTTTGTTCCTGTATGACGTTGCCGAGGACGGCACGATAGAGCTTCCTCAGGACAAGATAGATATGATAGAGAGCCTGTATGCCCAGCTTTCCCGACGCGAAGGCGCAGCTTCAGGGTCAGCACTACAGCCGCATGCTCGTTTATTCCGACCTGCCAACGCAGTCGGACGAAAAGCTACGAGCTTGTATCACGCAGATCCACGGCGTTGCCGACAGCTACTACGGCGACGATGTTTACGTCACCGGCAACGCTACCGCCGCGCGACCTGAAGGATGCGTTCTCGACGGATAACATTCTGGTCAGCGTGCTGTCGGCAGTGTTCGTCGTGCTGGTGATCATGTTCGTGTTCCGCTCGGCAGGACTTTCGGTGCTGCTCATTGCGGTCATTCAGGGCAGCATCTGGCTGAACTTCTCGATATCGTATTTCACGCAGAACTCCATCTTCTTCGTCGGCTACCTGATCGTCAGCGCGATACAGATGGGCGCGAATATCGACTACGCGATCGTCGTTTCAAACCGATATCTTGAGCTGAGGCAGCGCAATGTTTCGCGCCGCAAGTCTATACGCCGATCTTGCGCTCAACGGCGCTCTGCCCACACTCGTAACAAGCGGCAGCATCCTTGTTTGCCGGCCTGCCATCGGCTTTATAAGCACCGAGAGCATAATTTCCGTCATCGGACTCGTGCTCGGCCGCGGAACGATAATATCTCTGCTGCTGGATTGCTGTTCGTTCTGCCGCAGATGCTCGTCTGGGGCGACAGATTCATCTCGCGCACGACCGTCAAGGGCAGAAGGCTTCGCCTGCATCCGCTTTTTTGACGGGACTTCGAGCAGATAGCGCTCAGAGACAGGGCGCGCAGGGGAAGTAATTCCGCAGGAAACATTGGAAACGATGTTTCCGCAGGAGAAAGGAAGATATAATGAAAAAAAGAACACTGTTAATGATCATGATCCTGCTCGCTGCAAGCTCGGTATTCGGGATCATTGCGGCAGGACGCGCGGCCGGATGAGCTTGTCGGACATCATGCGCTTCAAGCGTGGGCAAAAGGCAACATCATCGAACTCATTGATGATTTTGATGCACGTTTGGCTAAATTTCGCAAGGCGGAAAACCGCACCGAGGACGAAAAAGGACTACACCGAGTCCGTCGTGACCGATCAAAAGGGCAATGAGCAGCTCAGTCAGGGCGCAGGAATATAACGCCGGCGCTGCGAAGATCGCGGCCGGTCAGGCGGAATACGACGCCGCCGAGAAGCAGTATAACGAAAAGCTCGCCGAGTATCAGGCGGCAGAAAGCGCCTTAACGACGGCGAGGCAGCTCAACGACGCCAAGGCTCAGCGCGACGCGCGGCGCAGGCCAAGCTCGACGCCGCAACGCCAAGGCATACCAGCAGGCGCAGCAGCTTTTTTGCCTTTATCGACAAGCACCCGGCGCTCCAGATAGCCGAAAGCATCCTGCGCAACTTCGGCTTCACCTCGCTTGACGAGGCGAGGGCCGCGATGAAGGAATATGAGGACGGTCAGGCACAGCTTGCCGAGGCAAACGCCAGATATCCGCCGCCGCAGGAGATAAACGACGGCAAGGCTCAGCCGCCGCGAAAAACTCAGCTGGATAACGGCAAGGGAGCAGTTAGCCGCCGCCAAGGTGCAGCGATAACGGCAAGGCCGAGCTCGCGGCCAAAAAATCAGCTCGATGCCGGTCAGCAGCAACTCAACGAAAAATGCCGACAGAGTTGATGAAGTACGGAAAACTCTAAAAACAAATAGACAATGATGAAGAAAGCAGTAAAGTTCGGTGTTGGAGAACTCATGAAATATGATGGTATCGCTGGATCTTGTTACAGATACAAGTGATTATGAATCCGTCAGCCAAGCTGCACGCGATTTTATTGACTCCGACACGGACAAGCTCAACAGCGAGCTTGACGTTCGCCAGAACCTGTATAACCTTCTGCGCATTATAAGCATCGTCGGCGTTCTCGCCGGAGTTATCGGCGTGCTCGCTTCGCTCAAGCCCAACCGTACGCGCATCTATGCGGCGACCGGCGCCGCCGGCATTGCCGCTGTCGCATCCCTTGCGCTGAACATCTACGGCCTGTCAAACGATTACCGCAGCTTCGTCTATTCGCTCGAGGACGGCTCGGGCAGCGGACAAACGCAACTTATCGCAATGCTCGTGCTGCTTGCCGTTTTCGGTCATAGCGGCGATAGTCGCCGTCGTCTGCGGCAGAGCGTACACCGATGCCGTAAACGGCCGGGAGAGGGAAAAGTATGTACGCCCGTCGGAGGCCGTCGCCGCCGCTCAGCCCGGAGCTTGACGCAGACGAGGAGGACGACGATGACGAAGAGCCGGCTCCCCAAGCCGCGCCGCAGGGACAATAAGAACAAAAAGCACAGCGCCGAAAAAGCTTGAATACACGCCCGAGCCGGACAGCATCGACGAGCTTACCGAGCAGACGCGCCGCCTGAACGAGGAGGCCGAAAACTCGAGGCCGAGGCACGCAGGTACGATTACGAAAAGGCACGCCGTGAATACGAGGAGGCTCGCCGCAGATTCGAGGAAGCGCGCCGCCGCTCGAAGAGAATAAGTGACAAACGGTATTACGCCATCCGGGTCCTCCGGATGGCGTTTTGAACAGGAGAACAGAAATGGACAGAGACACTCTGCGGCAGTATATCCTTGAAAACTATGCCGCCGTAAACGATTTCCCTTGGATATCAAACCCCACCTACGAGGTCTTTCGCAGCGCAGTCAGCAAAAAAAGTGGTTCGCGCTCGTTATGGAGAGATACCGCGCAGCAGGTTCGCCCTGCAAGGGGAGGATATAGTCACCGTCTTAAACTTAAAATGCGATCCGCTGCTTTCCGGCTCACTGCGCGCCGAGCCGGGCTTTTTCCCGGCCTATCACATGAGCAAGGAGCACTGGATAAGCGTTGAGTCTTGCCGCAGTCGATGATGATAAGCTGCGCTTTCTCATCGACATGAGCTGGGAGTTACAGGCTGACGGCTCAGCTTACATAGCACTGGATTTTTCGCCGGTGATGATATATAATCATTTGTATCACTTGCCGCACGGCGGCAGATCGGAGTAAATTTTGTATGAACAAGCACAGAATCAACATATTCATCGCATGTGCTGAAAGGTGCTCATCATCATCGCCGCGGTCTCCATGTGGCTTTCACAAGCCGCGACATAAAGAACACCGTGCCGACCGAGAGCGCGCAGCCGACCCCGGCGCTCACGCCGAGCGTCATTTCGACCCCCGACCCCGGCTCCGGCCGAGAGCGCGCGGCCATCGGCAGATCCGAGCGCTTCGCCCTCGCCGAGTGTACAGCCGGTCAGACGCCGCGCCGCAGCCGACGCAGCAGGTTATAAACCGCACCATAAACCAGACCGGCAGCTTTGAGAGCAACACAGGCACCAAAATGATAATGTATGCAAACTGGACGGCCACCTCGCAAAAACAGCGAGACCGTCACGATAAAGCTCGACGTTATCCTGAGCACCTGGACACGCTGTCCGGTCGGTCCCCATAACGGCGTTATCACCGTTGCCGGCGTTGACTACAGCTTCACGAGTCCCGGCATAAGCTACAAGAGCGAAAAAGGTCAGAAACAATGCCGTTTTGACGAGCCGCAGCATCGAAGTCACCGTTCCGGCAGGCCAGGCAACGGCGATCCCCGTTTCCGTCAAGTGGGACTTTTACGGGACCTACGGCGGTGTGGAGATAAGCCGGGTCTCCGCGGCGGCACGATTAACATTCAGGGATGAAGGTGACAGCATGAGATCCACTCTCCGCAGAACATGGGCAGAGGTCTCGCTCGACGCGATAGAGCATAACTATAAGGCTCTGCGCGCGCGCATCGGAGAAAACGTCAAATTTCTCGGCGTCGTCAAGGCCGACGCTTACGGTCACGGCGCGGTTCACGTCGCGTGTACGCTTCAGGAGCTGGGCGCGGATTATCTGGCCGTTTCGAGCCTCGATGAGGCGATGGAGCTGCGCGCAAACGGCATCGTAATGCCCATCCTCATCCTCGGCCACACGCCCACCGAGCAGGTGCCGAACCTGATAGCCAACAACATCACGCAAACAGTCACCTGCCTTGCCAAGGCGCATGAATACAATGCAGCCGCAGCCGAGTTCGGCGCAAAGCTGCGCGTTCACATCAAGGTGGACACCGGCATGTCGCGCCTCGGCGTTCTGTGCGCAGGGCGGCATTTTTAAAACCGGTGTTTCCGGCATAGTTGACTGCTGCGGCATGCCTTACCTCGATGTCGAAGGTATGTTCACGCACTTTGCCGTTGCAGATGAGGCCGACGAGGCCGACGTTGACTACACCAAAAAGCAGTTTGAGCTTTTCAAAAGCACCGTCGCCGCCGTCGAGGAGCGCATCGGCCGGCACGCTACCGCTGCGCCACTGCGCCAACACCGGCGCCGTTGCGCTGTATCCGGAAACGTATATATGGACATGGTACGCCCAGGACTGCTGCTGTACGGCTACGGCGAGTTTGCCGAAAGACTCGGCCTGCGCCCGGCTATGGCGCTCAAGGCAATGATAAACACAATAAAGATCTATGACGAGGGGCACCGATATCAGCTACGGCCGGCTGTTTACAACAAGCGCGCCGACGCGCATCGGCGTCATCCCCTACGGCTATGCCGACGGGTTCTTCCGGTGCCTGTCCGACCGGTGCAGCCTGATGACCGCCAAGGGGCCCGCGCCCCAGCGGGGCCGCATCTGCATGGATATGTCCATGATCGACCTCAGCGAGCTGCCCAATGTCGGCGTCGGGGACGAGGTCGAGATCTTCGGCCCGGATAACCCGGTCGAGACGCTCGCAAAAGCTTGCCGGAACCATTCCGTATGAGCTGACCTGCGCCGTCAGCAAGCGCGTTCCGCGCGTTTACTTCAAAAACGGCCGCGAGATCGACCGTGAATTGATGATGAGATTTTGAACATGAAAAAAGCACCCTCCGAGGGTGCTTTTTTTCAATAGGCATCAGCGTTTGTTGAATTTGAGTTTGGGCTTATAGAACTCGAAAATGATGGTGTCGTTGCCCTTTTCGTTGGCCCATTCGTGGCTGGTCCAGCAGACCTTCATCGCGCCGAGAGCTTCACACAGCTTCACCGGGAACGGCTTGGGCGCGATTTTATATGCAATAAACTGCGGCCGCGCGAGGAAGTTGAGCAAGACGTTGCCGAGGATGAAGCCGGTCACGGGGTTTTACCTCGCCGTTATAGCTTCGGCGGATTTGCCAGCTGGCCCGCACGACCTCCGGCGCATTGATCTTGAACCAACGCACGATAAACGGATTGAAGCTTTCGATGCAGTAGTCGCCGGTGTAGCGGCGAAGAAGCGCATAGGTTTTTTTCGCAAAGCTCCTTGTTGCGCTTGCCGTTTTTCAGCTCAACGATGATAGCCCCGCGGCCTCTGACCGTTTTAAGAACGTCGGAAAACAGAGGTATCGTCTCGTCGGTGCCGCAAAGGCTCAGCTGCTGCAGCTCGGCAAGGGTCTTTGGAATCGACGCGCGCATCAACTCCGCAGACGCGGTTGAGCGTATCGTCATGGAACACGACGACCTGTCCGTCCTTCGACAGCTGAACGTCGAGCTCGATTCCGTAGCCGTAGGGACGCGGCGCGCTCGAACGCGGCCAGCGAGTTCTCCGGCACGGATTTATCACGTTTATGCAGCCCACGGTGGGCAAAATTACGGTTTTGGAAAGGCGATTTCTGCTTCTTGCCCGGATCTTGCCGGGAGCAATGAGGTATATAAATCCGCCGACAGCGGCAGCTCCGGCAAATGCGGCAAGCTTTGCGGCGTTTACCTGTTTTTTCATTATAACACCTCCGGTGAACATTTCTATATCCACATTTTACACCCCTGCACCATCCCGGTCAAGGATTTTTAGTAGCGAATTGGGGCAGCTACGGATACGGTGATTGCCGGTGCCCGGTGTCGAAGGTGCGGTGGAAACCGTGCGTGCCTCGCGTAACGCAAGTGCGGAGTTGAGTTTTGCACCGCACCCCTGTAGGGGAACGGGCTTGCCCGTTCCGTTTTGTTGCAGTTTCGCCGGTAACCACCGGTCGGGCTGACGCAAAAAACGTATCGGCACAATGTAAATGCGCTACTGAAAAACGGATGAATCCGTTCCCTACGATTCTATTTCAGTGCCGGCAAAACCGTGGCATGTGGGCGATCGATGCTCACCCCTACAAGGTGCGGCGCAAAATTCAGCATCGCATTCATGTTACACGAAACGTGACGGTTTTGAATGCACCCTCGAACCGGGATACCAGAGATATACGTATCCGTGACTGCGTCAATGCGCCTCTAAAATTTTTGAAGTTTTTGCGGAGCCAGATGATCTCGATCACGACGATTACGAGGGCGACGACGGCAACGACGGCGTAGCCGCAGCGCCAGCTAAGCTCGGGCATGTTGCGGAAGTTCATTCCGTACCAGCCGGTGAGAAGCGGGTAAGCGGAAGAAGGAACTGGAATCCGAAACCAAGGGATAAAACACTCCTTCCACTTCCAAGTGGCCAGCGTTTTTTCAGATTCATGGCGGCAAATTTAAGCTTCACCCAGTTCGTAACCTGAGCCAAGCCTCTGTATTGTGTATAACGCATAGCGTGCTTTTCTTTGGCATCTGCAAAGACACATTCAATCGTCTCTTTACGCCGCCGGTAAAGGCTCTGGTACTTCGGTGTATAACGGGCATCGTCTGCCAGCTCTTCGTAATCCTTCCAGATATGCCTCTGTACGGTTTTTACGCAATCCTTGGAATGAGTGCAAAGCTCTCTGGAGGGACAATTTGTGCAAATCTTGGGATCGCTTTTGTATTCCCTGTAGCCGTCCCGGTTTGTTGTCGCATATTTTCTGGTATTCTGGTATTCCGGGCAGATCACACAGTCATAGAATTCGTCATAGACATACTTCACCACTCGTGGCCGCCCTTCATCGTCTGCGGCCGCTTGTACGCTGTGGATAAAACTCTTCCGTCATCAAATACTTTCTTGCAAATATGGGACGTCTTGTAGGCAGAATCGGCAACAATGGTCTCTGTTTCGGGAAATGTCTTCGTTACCTTGTCGTACACCTCGTCAAAGGCAACGCTGTCATGGACATTTCCGGGCGTGACTATGGTTTCCAGTACGAAACCGTTCTTGTCGCAGGCCGTATGGGCCTCATATGCAAACTGCCGCTCATGGCTGCCCTTTACGAACAAGCCACAGTCCGGGTCGGTCACGCTCTTTGTTACCGTGTGTGTTTTCTCTTTCTTCCTGCGGGCCAGCTTCTTCCTGGAGGTGTTGTCTTTCCGCTTCTTAGGTGCTGTCGGCGGCTCATCGTCGTCATCAAAAGGCTTCTTCCCATGAGCTTCCCGGTCTGCGTTGACTTCCTCCATCAGTTCCTTCGCATAGTGCTTGGACGCCACAGGCACCTGCTCTTTTATCTGCTTCTTTGTATTGGCATTTGCCTTAATGTGGGTCCCGTCAATGAATACCGCTTTGGGAGACAGATATCCCGCTTCCGCCACCTCTTCCAGTATCCACGCAAAGACCTGGTCCACCGTTTCTGCTGTAAAGCGGTGTCGGAAATTATAACTCACCGTGGAGAAATGCGGCGTTTCCTCTTGGAGTGTATATCCCAAAAACCAACGGTAGCAGATATTTGCGCTGATCTCATCCGCTGTCCTCCGCAAGGACGGCAGGCCGTACAGATGCTGGATCAGAACCATCTTGAACAGCACAACAGGGTCCACACTTGGCCGCCCGTTATCCTCGCTGTACAATGGTTCCACCATTTCATAGAGCCGGTTAAAATCTACCGCCGCATCTATTTTTCTCAGCAGATGGTCTTTCGGCACCAAGCTTTCTGTATCCACGCTTTCTATGACACCACGATCCATTTTTCCGCGTTCCAGCATCTTTCATCACCGATTTTTCGATAAACGCAAAAGCCCAGCCGTTGCTGGACTTTTACTGCGGAACGGATAAATCCGTTCCCTACGACTATAGATTTTGGTACAGGCAAAACCGATACATATTGTAACAAAGTAGCGCCTACGGCGCGGATATATTTACACCTCATCTGCCGCAAGCGTTTTTTCAGAGGCGCGTCAGCACTGATACCGATACGGTTTTCGCGTCAGCCCGACCGGGAGCTGCCGACAAAACCATAACACGCGGAACGGATGAATCCGTTCCCTACGATTATGGATTTTGGTACAGGCAAAACCATAGCAAACGGGCGAGCAATGCTCGCCCCTACGGGGTGCGGCAAAAACTCAAATCCGCACTAACGTAGCGCGCGGCAAATACGGTTTTGTCCGGTAGTTTCGACACCGGGCTACCAGAGATATATGTATCCGTAGGTGACCCAATGCGCCTCTAAAAAGAGAGTGCAAACTGTGTCTGCACTCTCGGCTTTTTCTGTTTTATGCACTCACGGTGTGGGTCAGCAGGTAATCGGTGAGCTTGTGGCAGTAGCTCGGCTGCATATGCACACCGTCGGGGGAGGCATCATCGGGGAGCGAACCGTTTACGGCAAGCGCCTCGAAGCCGTTGACGAAATAGACCTGCTTTTTCGCTGCACATGCCCTGAATGCGCTCGTTGAACATCTGAACGCGGTCGTTGTTGAGCATCTCCTGGCTCGCGGTCGCCTTTGCGCCGACGGGCAGGATGCTTATGATGTAGATCTGTGCCTCGGGTGAGTTTCGCGCAGGAGATCGACAATGTTGCCGTAGTATTCGATGAATTTATCGAGATTGTACCAGCCCGCTCGTTTATGCCGAGCATGACATAGACCTTGCCGTATTTCAGATCATTGCGCAGCGCGTCGGCAACGGTAACGGTGCCGGACTCGGTTTTGATATATGGCTTGGTGAAAACGTCCGCGACGTTCAGGCCGACATGCGAGAAGTTCGAGGGAGTGCTCAAAATCGGCATAGTTCATGATGCCTTCCATGCGCGAATCGCCGACGAACGCCGCGTCCTTGAACCACGAGCTGTCCTTCGCCTCGGTCGCCGGGACGGGCAGGGAGTAGTCGTATGCTTTCTCCGGCTTACTTGTCACGGTGGGGGTGACGGCGGTATCATAGTATGCCTTCGACTCCTTCTTGACCTCGCCCGCGTCGGAAAGAAGCTCCTTCACACGGCTTTCGATCGACGTAGGATCCTTTGCAACTATCATGACCGCATACTCGCCCTGAGTGAAGATGACTGCGTTTTTTTGAGCATCTCAACGCTCTCGGGACTGTACAGCTCGAAGGTCTGGCGCTGCATCTCGCGTCTGCCCTCCAGCGCGTCGGTCAGAGTTTTCATATCCGTGCCCCTTGGCCGCAACAAGAACGCTTATCTCGTCCGACTTCGCGGCGGAGGAGTATGCTATGGCATAGTCGCGCACAGCGTCCGTCTCGATGCCGTAATAATAGTAAAATCTGTTTTTAAAGCTCTGATCGTCAGAGCCGCAGAGCGTATCGGCGCTCTCGGGCTTTGCTGAATTCATCGTTGCCGCGATAAGGTCTTTTGCCGAAACGTCCGCCGCTTTGCTGCCGTTATTGCATGCGCAGACCGAAAGCATGCAAAGCACAGCCAGCAGCAGTGCTGTAATTCTCTTCATGACTGCCTCCTGATTTCATTCGCTGTGTTTTCAGGATATCAACCTGTGTCCGTTAAGTCAACATAATTCTGCGAAAACTAATAAAATTTTCATACATAAAATCGACGCTATTTTTGTGCAATTTTTAGGGAACAAAATTGCGGCACTATATGTTGTATTCACGCCTTAGCTGGGCATACAATGCGTTCCGGTTTTCGGGCGTTATAATGTAAAGCTCGCAGTCGGGATGCCGCCGGATATCGCGCAGAAAAATCGGTGTTCTGCGCCTTGACCGAGGCCAGAACATCATAGGGTCCGGACAGTATGCGCATTACCGCATTTTTGAAGCGCTCCTCATGCTCCTCAAGCGTGCCCAGCTCGTCCAAAACAACGAGGCTGCCCTCCGGAATGCTCTCAAGAATGGGCGCTGCGATGCTGCTCATGTATTCCGGCCTGCGGTCGAATTTATCGCCGCATATCTCCATTATCACCTGCGCATCCTCGATGCGCCCGGGCGGTCATGAAATATCGTAAAGATAGACGTGCGAAATGCCTGTTTCATCCTCGGGGATGCGCACGGTGATATAGCCGCGTGGGGGCTTGCCGATATCGGAAACGAGCTTTTGTATATGCGTTGACTTGCCGGAGTTTATATCTCCGCAGAGCAAAATTTTCATCTGTGTGCGCTCCTGTAGTAGAATCACTTGTAAATAAACAATATTTGTTGTATATTTATCAAGAGAAATTATATGACCTGAATTTTCAATTGTCAAACGAAAGGAAGATATATTATGGCAGAAAAGATCAACATCGAAGACCTTATGGTCGAGAGCTATTCGGACAAGACCCTTAAATCGTACTCGGGGATGATCGCAGATCCCAAGAGCGTTTTTCGGCCTCGGCTCGGCGGCTGCAACGTCGTCGATGTGCGCTGCATCCATGGCGCTGCGCGCCCTGCGGATGACAGCGTCCGAGGATGCCGATATGCTGCACGCAGAGCAGGACATGGAAAAGCTGCGCGTTTATTTCCTGCACCTTGTCGATGAAGAGAACAAGGCCAAAAAGCCGCTTGAGAAGCTGCTGAAGAAGGAAAATGCCGATGATACCGAGCTTGAGGCCGCTTACCGCACCGCATGCTGCATCATCGACGAGATATTCTATATGTCCATCCGCATAGTCGAGACGCTCGAGCCGGTTGCGGACAAGATCTGCCCCTGCGCGGCTCACTTCGCATCCGCTGCGGTGCACTTTGCAAAGTGCGGCATGGACGCCGTGCGCATCCAGAAGGCGGTGTATTCAAAGAAAATGAACGAGCCGGTGTTTGCACACACGACAAAGCGCGAGCCGGAGATAGCGATCGAAAACAACGCCGAGCTGTTCGACCGGCTCATAAAGAAGTTCGAGTCGGCAGAATAAACCCACGCGGCAACGAAACGACAAAAAGCAGCAGCCGACCGGCTGCTGCTTCAGCGTGCAAAAAAGTCTTTGCCTTTTTTGCACGCTTCAAAAAACGCCACATTTTTTGTGAAAACAGGTTTTCACGAAAAATCTCGCTACGCGCTCGTCAAAAAGCCTGATTTATCAGGCTTTTTGATGGCTATTATCCAATTTCGAGTGGGGCCTTTGCCCCTCGAGCTCCCCTGCTACTCTATTATCTTTCTTTTGCAGCATAGTTTTCGACAGCCTGAACGGAGAACAGCGAAAACTGTTCTCCGTTTTTGGTGTTTTTAAGCTTAAAATTACTTGCCGATGTGGAATGCGTTGCCGTCTTTATCCTGGAAGTACTGGTTGTCGTAGTTGTCCTGGATGCAGTGGACGACCTTGGTGAGGATGTCGCAGGTCGGAGTGGGGATGCCCAGCTCTTTGCCGTACTCTGCGATCTTGCCGTTGAGGACGTCGATCTCGGTCTGACGCTGATGGAACAGTGCGTCCTGGCACATGGAGGGATAGTAGTCGCCGATGTTGGTGACGATGTCGGCATGGTCGTGTGCGATGAAATCGTCGGCGTTCATGGGAACACCCTTTGCGGTTGCAACGGCGCAGGTCTCACGGATTACGCCGTGGAACAGCTGCTGACCCCAAGGATCAGCCTCGACCTCACCGATCTTCAGACGCAGAACCGCGCAGACGGTGTTGACGGTTGCGTTGACGCAGACCTTTTTCCAGATGAATTTGTAGATGTTGTTGTCGGTACCCGGCTCGCCGTCGCGCCAGTAAGCGTCGCAGCCGCCTTCGCGGTAGCACTTTGAGCATCTCTGCGCAAGCTGCGTCGTTGAGCTCGCTTCTTACAGCGCCGCCGAAGTTCATCTGAACGCCGCCGGCAGGAGTGGAAACGCAGTGACCGGGTTCGGGCAGTGCGGTGCCGAGAACGCCGGAGCCGATGATGCAGCGCTCTTTCGGGAAGACCTTGAAGAGGTTGTCATCGTTGCCGAGGCCGTTTATGAGGGAAACGGCGACGGTGGTGTCGCCCACGACGGGCAGAGAGTCCTGAATTGCCTGCTCGAGCTGAGTTGCCTTGGTCATATAGATGATGACGTCGACCTTGCCCTCGGCCTCTTCCGCAGCGGCAGAGCTGGTGTAGGTGCGGAAGCCCTTGAGCTGATAATTATAATCGGTGTAAGCACCGTTCTCTTCCTGATGGATGGTGAAGTGCATGCCGTCCTCGGCGACCTTCTTCATGTGAGCCTCATAACGGTCGATGGGGATCATGTCTGCGCCGCCCTTTTTAAGGTAAGAAGCAAAAACGCTGCCTGCTGCGCCGGAACCATACATTGCAATTTTCATTTTTTATTCGTCTCCCTTATAAAAATTGATAACTTATTATTGTTTGCAATACTGCTTATCGTAGTTTTGCTGTATTGTCTGGATCATAAGCGTCAGCGCCCCGTTGACAGGGGGTGGGGATACCGAGCTCGCGGCCGTAGCGCACGATGGCGCCGTTTAGCAGCTCGACCTCGGTCTGACGCTGGTGGATGAGAACATCCTGTGCCATGGAGGGATAATATTTTGCGAAGCCCTCTCTGAGTCGTTCAAGCTCTTCGAGCATCTCGCCCCAAAGATCGACGCCCGTAAGTGCCTTGGCTACCGCGCAGCCTTCCGCCCACACGCTTTTTTATAAGCTCTGCCGCTTTCACAGTCGAGCATGGGGCCGACCTTCAGGCGCGTGAGAGCCGAAAGGGTGTTAGCCGCTGTTTGATATCGCCTTTTTTCCAAACGAAGGGGCGGATATCCTTTTCAAAGCTTGCAAGGCAGCCGCCGTCGCAGAAGCACTTTTCAAGCGTCTTGCCGGCCCTTTCGGAAAAAGGATCGTTTTCCGAGGCTCCGAAGCGCATTATAACGCCGCTTTCGGGCTTTGAAACGCATTTGCCCGGCTCCGGGAAGCTCTGTTCCTATCGTGCCGAAGCCATAGAGGATCCTGTCCCGCAGGGACATATTTTTGAGAACATCGTCGTTGCCGATGCCGTTTTGCAGGGAAACGACGACCGTTTCGCTGCCGATGCAGGGCTTGACCGAGGGCATGATGCCGTCGGTTTGCGTGGCCTTACCATAAGTATGACCATGTCCATAACGCCGATATTCTCGGCGGAATAGGCGGTGCGGAAGCCGGTGAGAAGCTCCTCGCCCGAGGGGGTGACGAAGGTCATTCCGCTCTGCGCGACCTTGTCCATGTGCGCCTTGTAGCGGTCAACGAGCCAAAGCCTGCGCCGCCTTTATTAAGATATGAAGCAAAAACGCTGCCGGCAGCGCCGGAGCCGATCATAGCTATTCTCATTTTCTGACACTGTTCCTTGGTCAAACACCACCGGTCATCCGGTGGTGTTTGAATTATTCTGATTAATTACTCGATCTCTGCCTTCTTCTCTGCGGAAAGCTTCTTGACCTTGGGAAGACCCCAGATCAGGACGGGCAGGAAGATAACAACGATTGCGTAGTAGCCGTCGTAGCCGTAAGCGTACTTGATGATGTTGCCGAGGCCGAGCAGGGAGATCGCAAAGCAGATAGCGATGACGATAACGCCGACGATAACACTGCGAGCCTTTTTTCGCTCTTGATGGTCTTGGGGCAGCAGGCGCCCTGGAAGCGCTGGATCATGGTGAATACGAGGGTGACGCTGGTGGAAACGAAAGCGCTGAACAGCAGAATGCTGAAGATCACCATCAGCCACTTGATGCCGACGAGGGTCAGAACGGTCTGGTTGGGGATGCCGTTTGCTGCGGTGGTAAAGCCTGCAACACCGCCGTCCTGAAGAGCCTTGAGAAGCGGATACCAGCGAGAGAGCATTGCGGTGGATGCCGCAAGAGCAAGGCCGTTCATGAGCCAGCCGAGGATGTTTGCGCGCTTTACGCCCTTGAGGGTCAGGCCTTCGCCTGCTGCGATCATTGCGGGGATGGATACGCACTGGAATGCTGCGTAAACGAGAACGCCGCGCCAGATCGCTTCGCCGGCATTGTCAACATACGGTGCTGCCGTGATACTGTTCTGAGCAAGCAGGTTTGCGCTGATTGCGTCGAAGTCTGCTGCGAAGCCGGCGATAACGACGACTGCGGTGGAGATAAGAATTGCGATGGAAAGAACGGTGGAAGCTGCGATAACAAGCTTTACGCCGAAGATGCTCAGGATGATGAGCACTGCAACGATGATGAGGTTGAAGATGAGCTTGTTTGCGGTGACGGAATAGTCAACGCCGAAGAAGTTTGCAAGAACCTCGCCTGCGCCTGCGACTGCTGCCGCAACTGCCGCCAGAAGAATTACGATGTAGAAGATCTCAAAGAAGACTTCCATCCAGGGCTTCGGATACAGAGCCGAGAAGGTGTCCTTATAATTGGTGAAGCCGTTGAGCTTTGCAAACTTCATAACGGTGTACATCACCAGTGCAAGTATGCCCATTGCGATAAGGGGAAGAACCGCGGCCCACATGCCGTACTGTGCAAAATAACTTACTACCTGGTTACCGGAGGCGAAACCGCCGCCTACATGGGTGCCGAACCACACCGAGGCGACCGTAAACGCTGCCGCCCATGTGCCCTTGGCTGCTTTGTTGTTCATAATGACTCTCCTTTAATAGTATCTCTTTAACATTGCCCGTTTTGCGGAGCAGCTCCTCAACCGCCCGGCAAAACTCTGGGGTTAATGTTCTTTCCTGCATCTTGTTAAACCAAAACAAAGTCCCCGTCGCTCCTAAGGAACGCTTCGATAAAACAATTCCTTGGGCAACAGGGCTTCACTGGAGAGAAAAATCTTGCCGCGGCAGACAGGCGGACGGCTTCTTCGTCCGCTGCATTCCGACGAGTTGTCCTCCCGTGGAATTGTCTTCGCTTTATTTATGGCTTTTTCAAAATGCATGCATATTTTACATGCAAGTTTACAATGCGTCAATATTTCAACCGATATTTTCAATGAAAATCGACTGTCAAAACTCAAACAAATAGGCTGTACCTCAACGACAACGCCCTCTGCTTCTCCGAGCAGGGGTATCACCGCCTCGTGACCAAGGAAGAGGCATATGAGATCCTCCAGCGCGCCGAGGACAACGGTCTCGTGCACGAGATCAACCAGACCCCCGGCTTCGAGGACACGAACGCCATCTGCAACTGCTGCGGCTGCTCGTGCTTCGCGCTGCGCATCGCGGAGCTGTTCCGCACGCCGCGCGCCATCCGCTCGAACTACATTGCCCGCGTGGACAAGGAAAAGTGCGTCGCCTGCGGTCAGTGCGTTGAAAACTGCCAGACCAACGCGCTCAAGCTCGGCCAGAAGCGCTGCGCACGACCGATCCGCACATCTCCGATACCTACGATACCGACGCCAGCGTGCCGTTCCACCGTTCGAGCTACAACCCCGAGTACCGCACGAACCGCTCCGACGTCATGCCCAGCGGCACCGCCCCCTGCAAGGCCGAGTGCCCGGCGCACATCCCGGTTCAGGGCTACATCAAGCTCGCGTCCCTCGGCCGCTACACCGAGGCGCTGGAGCTCATCAAGAAAGAAAACCCGTTCCCGGCCGTCTGCGGCCGCATCTGCAACAAGCGTTGTGAGGACGCCTGCACCCGCGGCAGCATCGACGATCCGATCGCCATCGATGACATCAAGAAGTTCATCGCCGAGAAGGATCTCGAGGCCAGCACCCGCTTCGTGCCGAAGATGCTCAACCAGATCGGCCGTCCGTACCCGGAGAAGATCGCCGTCATCGGCGCCGGCCCTGCCGGTCTGAGCTGCGCGTACTACCTCGCCGTCAAGGGCTACCCCGTGACCGTGTTCGAGAAGGAGTCCGTGCCCGGCGGTATGCTCACGCTCGGCATCCCGAGCTTCCGCCTCGAGAAGGACGTTGTCAACGCGGAGATCGACGTGCTCAAGGAGCTCGGCGTGGAGTTCCGCTTCGGCGTTGAGGTCGGCAAGAACATGACGCTCGACGCGCTGCGCGCGGACGGCTACAAGGCGATCTACCTCGCCGTCGGCGCCTCCAAGGGCACGCCGGCCGGCTGCCCGGGCGACGATCTGAAGGGTGTGTTCACCGGCGTCGAGTTCCTGCGCGCCGTGAACCTCGGCAAGCGCCCGACCATCGGCAAGCAGGTCGCCGTCATCGGCGGCGGCAATGTCGCCATCGACGTCGCGCGCGCCGCCGTGCGCCGCGGTGCGGACGTGACGCTGCTCTACCGCCGCAGCCGCGAGGAGATGCCCGCAGCGGACGAAGAAGTCGCCGAGGCCGAGGCCGAGGGCGTCAAGTTCCGCTTCCTGTGCGCCCCGGTCGAGATCCTGGGCGAAAAGGGCAAGGCCACGGCCATCAAGGTCGAGACCATGACCCTCGGCGAGCCCGACGAGAAGGGCCGCCGCAAGCCCGTCGGCACGGGCGAGTTCGAGACGCTTGCAGTCTCCGCCGTCATCTCGGCCATCGGCCAGCAGATCGACCTGTGCGGCATCGACGCCGGCTCGAAGCTCCGGCTTGGCAAGCGCGGCACCGTGCTTGTTGACCCCGCAACGTATCAGACCGACGAGCCCGACGTGTTCGCGGGCGGCGATCTTGTGACCGGCCCGAAGTTTGCCATCGACGCCATCGCCGCCGGCAAAGAGGCTGCCGTGTCCATCCACCGCTTCGTGCACCCCGGCCAGAGCCAGCTCATCGGCCGCGACCACCGCGACTACAAGTCGCTCGATCCCGCGACCGTGGCCGTGCCGATCGAGAGCTTTGACAACACCCCGCGCCAGCACGCGCACGACGGCTCCGCCGAAGAGGCCAAAGAAGACCTTCCACGATCTGCGCGGTGTGTTCACCGAGGAGCAGATTGCCGTCTTTGGTTTTGGGGCGTGTATAGGCAGAAGTCAGAACTCTGCCACTTTCAAAGATTCTTTTGCAGATCCAAGGGGTCTTTGTAGGCGCTGTCGGCTGCAACGATTTTGTGTTCGGGGTAATGCTTACAGATATCATCATACAGAGAATCAAATGCTACGCTGTCGTGAATATTTCCGGGCGTAACATGTACACCTAAAATAAAGTTGTGCTTGTCACATGCTGTGTGCGCTTCATAGGCAAAGACTTTCTTGTGTTCGCCCTTGTGGAATACGCCGCATTCCGGATCTGTAGTAGAAACAGTCTTTTCTATCATTTCCGGTTCACCGGAATTATCTCCGCTGCCGGAATCATTCCCGTTGTTGTTTTCGTCGAAGGGCTTCTTTCCGTGCGCTTCTCTGTCCTTGTTTATCTCATCAAACAATTCGTGTGCATAGCGCTTTGCTTCTTTGGGTACAGCTTTGCGAGCCTGCTTCTTCAGTTTTGCACTTGCCTTTATGTGCGTACCGTCTACAAATACCGCTTCTGTGTCCAGATAGCCTTCGTCCGCAGCTGCCTTTAATACCCAGCGGAAAATATACTCTACCGATGCCGTATTAAAACGGTGTTTGAAGTTATAGCTCACCGTTGAAAAGTGTGGAACCTGCTCGTTCAGCGGATAGCCAATAAACCACCGATACGCCATATTCATGCCGACTTCTTCCAGCGTACGGCGTAAAGAGCGGATACCGTAGATATGCTGAATCAGCACGATCTTAAACAGCACGACCGGATCTATACTGGGACGGCCGTTGTCCTTGCAATACAAATCTCCTACAAATTCATACACCTTATTAAAGTCGATTGCTGCATCAATCTGACGCAGCAGATGGTCTGCAGGAACCATTTCCTCCAGACTTACAAATTCAACTTGGTTTCTGTTCTCTATATTTTTCGTAAGCACGTTCATCACCCGTACTTATTATACCATATTTCTCCCCACCTTGCGGTGACCTTTTTCGACACGTTTTGGAGAAGCTCGATAAGCGTGTTTTTCACCTTTTCGGGCGTCGGAACATTGGGATTTCTATGCTGAAATCAAAAACATTTTCGCTGCCTATCTCGCTGCGGCGCGCGTCGCCGTAGGCTGCGATGGCGCGTATGGCCGAATCGCTTTTGCCGAGTGCAAGCATTTTCTTCGCTATCATGGTGCTGCCGGGTTTTAAGACCTTTTTTGCGTAAAGCTCGCACAGCTGGCTTGATATCCTCGTAGTGATAGTTGGGTATCGTTCTGCCGTATTTGTTTGACGAGCCGCGCAGGATCGCGTGTGCAAGCGGATTGCCCTTGCTCTGCACCTCCCAGTTTGAGTAAACGAAGGTGTGCGGATGCTGGGCGGCGGTGATGGAGTTCATCATAACGGAAAGATCGCCGCTGGTGGGGTTTTTCATGCCGACAGGCAGATCAAGGCCGCTTGCAGTGAGCCTGTGCAGCTGGTTTTCGGCGGATCTTGCACCGACCGCGACATAAGAGAGCATGTCCGACAGGTAATGGTGGTTTTCGATACAGCATCTCGTCTGCGCAGGAAAAGCTGTTTCGGCAATCACCTTCATGTGCATTTGCGTATCGCTATAAGGCCGCGCAGCATATCCGGCGAGCTGTTCGGGTCGGGCTGATGGAGCATACCCTTGTGAAGCCGTCGCCGGTCGTACGGGGGCTTGTTTGTAAACGCGCCGGAACGATGGTATCTTGTCTTCGACCTTCTCCTGAACCCGTGCGCAGGCGCGAAATGTAGTCGAGCACCGAGTCCTCGCGATCGGCAGAGCACGGGCCTATGACAAGCAACAGTCTGTCGTCCTCGCCGAGTGAATATTTTTCTGGAAAGCGCCACATCGGTGATCTTTTTTCTCTCGGCAAGCTCGGGGTTATCGGGTACATTTCGCTTTATCGCCTGCGGCGTAGGCGATTTTTCTTTTGAATTCCATGTTCATGACTCATCATCCTCTTTTTTTAACATCAAAGTATTTTCTGCGCGCTCTGTCGAAAGGCGCATCATACGGCGTATGGTTTCGCGGTCGCCGTTAGCTATGCTGTTTCGCAAACTCCAATTTCGGAGAAAAGATCCATCTGCTTCACCAGCTCGTCGCGGTTGAGCAAAAACAGTAACTCCACATTTCATCGTTTATTTGCAATGCGCGTAAGGTCATGGGCAGGCTCGCCCGATGTAATCGACGAGATGGTGCAGAATCCTTACACCATAAGCGAAACTGCAATACAGTGCGCAAGCTGCGAGAGGAAGCCGATCATCTCGTCATGCTTTTTCCGGCGTAAGCTCCGCATCACGCGAAAGCCCATTATTCTTCCCGGAGCTCTCGCACGGGTCTCGATAGCTTCGGGCGTATTCTTATCCGTGGGCGTTACGATGTAGTTTGCGCCGGAATATCTCCATGCGCGCGTTTTCAACGCCGCTGCACTCATGACCGGCCATGGGGTGCGCGCCGATAAACTCAAGATCAGGCCGCAGCATGTCCTGAATTTCTATAGATTATGCTGCATTTTACGCCGGTAACGTCGCTTATAAGTGCATTGGGCTTAATGATACTGCTGATATTTCTCTATCCACTCTACAAACGCATGCGAGATACATT
>VOFC01002491.1_pt1 | contig 21005 bp, 35 predicted proteins | sample 5384161 | NCBI WGS metagenome assembly VOFC01 (sample SAMN12384722, study PRJNA508395) | human gut metagenome | isolation source: healthy gut B | host: Homo sapiens
CTTAGATTTGGTTTGGGAGGAAATAAACCAAAAAAACAAAACGAAATAGCATCAATGATGGAATTTCACGTTCATATGTATCAAGAATAGAAACTAAAGCAATAAAAAATTAGCAAAAGAAATAAAAAAGAATAAAAAATTATTACAACTAGTATAAATTCTTTTAAAAAGCTTTAATAATAAAATATAATATGGTATAATGCTTATATTATAGAAAAAAAAAAGAAAGGAATTTATAATGACAAGAACTAAATTAAAAGACAGAGTATTACCTAAATACACAAAAGGTGAAGAAATTTTTAATATGACATCACACATAGTTGGAGCAGTACTTGGAATTGTAGCAACTGTATTATGTGTTGTATTTGCTGCAGTACATCATAACGGATATGGTGTGGTAAGTGGAGCAGTTTATGGAGTAACAATGATTTTATTATATACAATGTCAAAGTATATATCATGGACTAAGTCCTAAAAGATATTCTAAAAAGAGTATTTCAAGTATTAGATCATTGCTCTATATTTTTACTAATAGCTGGTTGTTATACACCTTTTGCATTATGCAGTATTCGTGAAGTTGATCCAGTATCTGGTTGGCTAATATTTGGTGTTATATGGGGGAATTGCTATATTAGGTATAGTTTTAAACTCAATTGATATAAGCAAATTTAAAGTATTTTCAATGATATGTTACTTACTTATGGGATGGTGTATTGTATTTAAAGCAAGTTTATTACCAGATATACTTGGAACAGCAGGATTAGTATTATTAGTATCAGGAGGAGTTGCATATACAGTTGGTGCAGTTATTTATGGATTAGGAAAGAAACATAAATGGATGCATTCAATATTCCATATGTTCATCTTATTAGGAAGCTTATTACAATTTTTCTGTATTTTACTTTATGTAATGTAGCGCCTATCATAAATTTGAAAAAGAATCAAATATTAAAAAGTGTGATTTGAAGAGAATAAATACGAAAAAGAAAGATAATCATATATAGGTATAGTAAATTTTAAATTTTAAGTCACTTTTGAAATTTGATACATAAAATCAATATGATAGAATACAGATAAGTTAAGAGTAAGAAGAAAACACCCTGCGTAGTGCGTATAGACAGAATTTTTAGAACCAACACACATTAAGAGGGGCTAATCTCTAAATATGGCGTGCATGCTTGCATTATATGTAAGAAGCCCAGGAATATTTAGGTAGGCACCCACCTGTTTTTTAGGAACAGGTCCTTAAAAATTCAAGGCAGCTGACGGCTAAGGCGGGGATAAATATTAAAATAATATTTATATAGAGGCAGGTTAAAATTTTTTATACTATCAAAAGCAATAAGATTTGATAGTTGGAAGATTTTAACCTGTCTCTATACTATTTTTACCCCAAATAATAGTTGTAGAAATATGTACAATGTGATATATTATAACTGACATAAGGACATTAACAAAAATAAAAAATAGGAGAGTGATTTTTATGGAAAAAGTAAAAGATATTAAAGAATTAGAAAAAATAGCTAAAAAAGTAAGACAAGGAATTATAGAAGCAGTATATTCAGCACAATCAGGACATCCAGGAGGTTCTTTATCTATAGCTGATATTTTAACAGTATTATATTTTAATGAACTAAACATAGATGAAAAAAAATCCTAAATGGGAAGAAAGAGATCGTCTAGTATTATCAAAAGGACATTGTTCACCAGCTTTATATAGTTGCTTAGCAAATAGAGGATATTTTGATATTGAAAAATTAAAAGAATTCAGAAAAATAGGCAAAAAGTTGCAAGGACATCCAGACATGAAAAAAATACCTGGAGTTGATATGACATCAGGATCTTTTGGGTCAAGGACTATCAGCGGCAAATGGTATGGCACTTGCTGGAAAAATTAGATAAAAAAGATTATAGAGTTTATTGCGTTTTAGGTGATGGAGAAATTGAAGAAGGTCAAGTTTGGGAAGCTGCAATGGCAGCAGCACATTATGCAAAAAGAATTTCCTGAAAGATTTTTTGATATGGGAATAGCAGAGCAAAATATGATGAGTACTGCGGCAGGAATGTCAACATGTGGAAAAATTCCATATGTAAGCACATTTGCAGTATTTGCAGCAGGAAGGGCATATGACCAAATAAGAAATAGCATATGTTATCCAAATTTAAATGTCAAAATTTGTGCAACACATGCAGGAATAACAGTAGGAGAAGATGGTGCAACACATCAAATGATAGAAGATATATCATTAATGAGGACTGTACCTAATATGACAGTAATTTCTACTTCAGATGATACACAAACAAAATGGGCAGTAAAGGAAATAAGTAAAATACAAGGACCGGTATATCTAAGATTAGCTAGACTTGCAACACCAAAAAATCTATGAAGAAAATCAAAAATTTGAAATAGGAAAAGCAGTTCAAATAGGAGATGGAATAGATGCAACAATATTTGCAACAGGAGTAACAGTAGCAGAAGCATTGAAAGCACAAGAAATATTAAAAGAAAAAGGAATAGAGATTGGAGTAGTTGACATTCATACAATAAAACCAATAGACAAAGAAATGATAATAAAATGTGCAAAAGAAACTAAAAGACTAATTTCAATAGAAGACCATAGCATTATAGGAGGAATAGGCTCAGCAATTTCAGAAGTATTAACAGAAGAATATCCAGCAAAGTTAGAAAGAATGGGAATAAAAGACACATTTGGAAAATCAGGAAAAGCAGAACAACTAATGCAATACTTTGGAATAACAGCAAAAGACCTGGAAGAAAAGTTGGCAGGGAAATAGGGACGTTCCTTAAAATTCCCTTTTAAAAGGGAAATAGGGACAATCTTAAGTTTATAATAATGAAGATACCATGTTTAGTAGAGAAGATAATAGAATTTTACTACTAAATATTGGTATTTTTTATATTATACCAATATAGTGGATTTAAAATGCCTTGGATAGTGTCGATGTACTTTTTTAGTATAACTGTCAAAAATTTCTAGTGAATTTTTTGTGAAAACTATTGCAAAATTTGGTGTTTATTGGTATGATTTAAAAGAGTAAAAATGTCGATAAATTGCAAAAAATAAACAAATACAATTAACTATAAAACGACAAAAAGCAACAATAATAAAACTAAAATAAATAATAAAACTTAAACAAATTAAGTGGAAGGTGAAAAATAAAAATGATAGAATTTAGAAACGTATCAAAAACATATGATACAGGAACAAAAGCAGTAAAAAACGCCAACTTTGTAATAGAAAAAGGAGAATTTGCATTTTTAGTAGGAACATCAGGAAGTGGAAAATCGACACTAATAAAACTAATATTAAAAGAAGAAGAACCAACATCTGGTAATATAATAATCAACGGAAAAGATACAACATTTTTAAAGCAAAGCAGAGTACCATATTTAAGAAGAAGTATGGGGGTTGTATTTCAAGACTTCAGATTATTACCAGATAAAACAGTATATGACAATGTAGCATATGCAATGTACATAGTAAGAGCAACACCAAGACACATAAGAAGACAAGTACCAATGGTATTATCATTAGTTGGACTAAGTGGAAAAGCTAAAATGTATCCAAACGAATTATCAGGAGGAGAACAACAAAGAGTTGCGTTAGCAAGAGCATTAGTTAATAATCCATCAATGTTAATAGCAGACGAGCCAACAGGAAACCTAGACCCAGACACAGCATGGGATATAATGAATTTATTAAATGAAATTAATATGAGAGGAACAACTGTAGTAGTAGCAACACATGCAAAAGACATTGTTGATAAAATGAAAAAAAAGAGTAATACACATCAACAAAGGCGAAATCATAAGAGATGATAAAAAAGGTGGTTATGATTGTGAAATATAATGTATTTGGATATTTAATAGGAGAAGGATTTAGTAACGTATTTAAAAATAAGAAATCTACAGGTGCATCACTTATGATTATGTGTGCAACAATGATTATTTTCGGAGTATTCTTAATGTTAGGAGAAAATATAAACCATTTTGTAGATGAAGTAAAATCAGAACAAGGATTTCAAGTGTTTTTAAAAAACAGATGCAACAGACGAAGAAATAGAAGAAGTTGGAAATAAAATTAGAGCATTAGATGGTGTAAGCACAATTGATAGAAAGTCAAAAGAAGATGCTTTAAACACAATGAAAGAAAGATTTGGAGAAAAATCAAGTCTACTTGATGGATTTAATTATGAAAGATTTTCAGTATCTTATGTCATAACACTTACAGATTTAAGCAAAAGCACAGAAATACAAAACGAAATTTCGAAATTTGATAACATAAAAACAATTCAAAGTAGTAATCAAACAGTAGAAACTTTATTGAATTTAGCAAATGCAATTAGAATTATAACAGGAGTTATATTAATATTATTAGTAGTAATTTCAATTTTCATAATTTCAAATACAATAAAATTAACAGTACATGCTAGAAGAAAAGAAATATCAATAATGAAATATGTTGGAGCAACAAATAATTTTATACGTTGGCCATTTATTGTAGAAGGTATGATTATCGGAGTTATAGCAAGTATCATCTCAATTGTTATTGTTGGTGGAGCTTATGGATTTATAGCAAAGCAAGCTGTAAATGCAAACTTTATGCAAGTAATGAATATGAGCTTAGTAAGTTTACAAGACATGTTATCATCAATAATAATTATATATATATGTTATTAGGAATTGAATAGGAGCTTTAGGAAGTGTTATCTCAATGAGAAAATATTTAAAAAGTATAAAGGAGTAAAAACATGCGTAAAACTTTTATGTATGGTTTTTATCTTACTGATATGTTTTGTTACAACTTTTACATATGCAGAAAATGAAGAAAATACAAATAATGTAGAAGAGAACACAACAACTTCAACAGATTTACAAACACAAAGAGAGCTATTAAAACAACAACTTGAACAAGCAACAGTTGATTTAGATACAATTCAAACTGATTTATCAGAAAATTTACAACAAATTCAAAAATTAGATGAAAAAATTTCAACAGCAGAAGAAGAGTTAGCAGGGCAAGAAAGTAAGATAGAAGAATTAAGAAAATCAATAAGCAAAGTAGAAGAAGAACTTGATACTGTAACAGAAAAGTATAATAAAAAAAAGACTTATTTGAACAAAGGATAGTAGCTGTTTATGAAGCTGGAGAAATACAATATTTAGATGTTTTACTAAAATCTACAAGTTTAACAGATTTTATTTCTACATATTATCAAATTTCAGAAGTTGCACAAAGCGATGAAGAATTATTAGATGATATTGAGCAAAAAAAAAGAAAACAATAGATTTATCAAAAGAAAATTAGAAAATGAAAAAAATTCATTAGCAGATATATTAGAAACACAAACAAGGTTAACAAGAACCTTACAAAATACAAAAATAATAAGAGAAAGTTTTATAACAAGGCTATCTGAAGAAGAACAAGAAAAACAAAAAGAAATAGATGATTATAATGCACAATATGAAGAAATAAATAGACAAATTATAGCATCTGTTATGGAAGGAATTGACTCTGAATACATAGGAGGAGAACTAGCATGGCCAGTTCCTGGTTATACTAGAATAACTTCAGAATATAAAATGAGAGTACACCCAATAACAGAAGTATATAAATTACATACAGGTGTAGACATTTCCGCACCAATGGGAGCAAACATTTATTGCAGCAAATGATGGAATGGTAATAAGAGCAGAAATGAATGGAGCATATGGAAATATGGTTGTAGTAGATCATGGTGGAGGAATATCTACATTATATGCACATGGTTCAGAAATATTAGTACAAGTAGGACAACAAGTAAAAAGAGGTGATCCAGTATTAAAAGTTGGTTCAACAGGTTATTCAACAGGACCTCATGCACATTTTGAAGTTAGATTAAATGGTGTAGTAACAAATCCTATACCATATATTACTAATGGACTAATTCCAAGTGCTGATAATAATTCAAACGATAAAAATAAAAGATGAAAAATACTACAAATTAATAAAAAAAAAACGATAGGAACTATATTGAAAAAATTAAACAAAAAAGTTATTAGGAATATTAATTGTTAAATAAATGTGGAGGAACATATGACAAACATAGTTCAGCTGTATTTTTAATTCTAAACAGACAAATTAAATTCTCAAAAAACAGAAAATGAGAAAAAAATTAAAAATCAAAAAAATCAGACAAAAGAAGATGCAAAAAAAGAAGAAAAAAAATCTGATAAACAACAACAAGAAAATCGCAAACGAGTAAAATATCAGAATATCAATCACAAATAGATGATTTAGATGGTAAAATAAGTGATTTAAATAAAAAAATAACTGATGCAAATCAAAAATACAAATTAAATCAAAAACAAGAAGAAAAAATGATAAAAATCAAAAATTAGCAGAAGAAAGATTAGTTGCAATGTAAGAAGAAGGAGATACATCATATTTAGATTTATTTTTAAAATCATGAATCTTTAACAGATTTAATTTCAAATTATTATTTCTTTCAGAAGTTGCAACAAGATATGGATCAAGAATTAAGAAAAATTGCTGAAGAAAAAGAAGAAATAGAAAAAAAAAAAAAGAAAACAGCAAAAAATGAATTATGTTTCAAAAAATTGAAAAACAAAAGTGTATCAACACAATTACAAGTAGCTAAAGAAGAAAAGATCCAAAAGTAGCTAAATTATCAGAAGAAAAAAACTTCAACAAGAAATAGAAGAATTACAAAGCAAAGCAAATGTTCAAAAGGTAAAGAAATTGAAGAAGCAGCAGCAGACAAAAAAATATGCAACAAATAGAAGCATTAAAGAAAACAAAACAAAATCAAATAGTAGTAATAACAGGCAAAAATAATGGAAAAGCGGTAATAAAACAACAGTGGCAGTGGCGGAAATTATAGTGGCGGAAAGTGGAGTAAAACAAGACCGGTTGCAAGTTTAATAACAGCAAATGGAAATTATTATCCAAGATTGGTTCATATCACGGAGCTATAGATTATGGGGTACCAGCTGGAACACCTGTATATGCAGCTGCTGATGGTGTAGTTATTAAAACAGCTAATTTAACAACAAGTTATGGAACTTATGTAGTAATAAGACATACAAATGGATTACAATCATATTATGCACATGGTACAGCAGGTTCAATTTGTGTATCTGCTGGACAAACAGTTTCAAGAGGTCAACAAATTATGAAATCTGGAAATAGTGGACATTCAACAGGAGCACATTTACACTTTGAAGTAAGAAAGTCACCATATGATTACAATACACGTGTTAATCCAACAAAGTTATATGCAAATTATTACATAAATGAATATAATTATAATATAAATATATGGGCGGAATGATGTTAAATATTAATTATAATAAAATAATGATAAAATAAAACTTTTTATTATTATAAAATATTTTAAGGAAAAAATGGATAGAATATGGAAAAAAAAAAAAATTTAAAATTTATAAAATTGTCATGCTAGTTATATTGGTAGCTTTTATTACATTTTTATGCTTACAACAATAGGAATGTACCAATATCTTTACAAAATCAGGATTTGGAAAATTTAATAACAACATCTAGTACAAATAATGAAATTGCAGATACATTAAAAAATATAGAAAAATAATCGACAAATATTATTTAGGAGATGTAGATGAAACTAGAAGAAGGAGCAATAAAAAGGATATATTGAAGGACTAGATGATAAATATACAGAATATATATCTAAAGATGATATGGAAGAATATTTAAATGATACAACAGGAAATTATGTTGGAATAGGAATATATATGGTTACAAGATACAAATACAAAAGAATATTAGTATTATCTCCAATAAAAGGTGGACCGGCAGAAAAAGCTGGAATTCAACCGGAGACTATATTTTAGAGGTTGATGGAGTTGAATATAAAGGTGACCAAATGTGAAAGTTGCAGCAGCTAAAAAATAAAAGGAGAAGCAAAACAAAAGTAAAAAAATAAAATACAAAGAAACAACGAAACAAAAGAATATGAATTAACAAGAGAAAAAGTAAAAGTAAACTCCAGTAGAAGGAAAAGTTTTAGAAAATAATATCGGATATATACAATTTTCATCATTTGATGAGACAACAGCAGAAGACTTTAAAAATAAATTTGAAGAACTAAAAAAAAAGGTATAAAATCATTAATTATAGACTTACGTAATAATGGTGGAGGAATTGTAGATCAAGCCTTAGAAATAGCTTATTATATTACAGACAAAGATTCAGTTTTATTATACGAAGTTGATAAAACTAACAAAGAAACAGTTAAAAAAGCTCAAAATGACCCAATAATAAATATGCCAATAGTAATTTTAACAAATGAAAACACAGCAAGTGCATCAGAAATATTAGCAGGAGCATTAAAAGATTTAGGAAAAAAAGCAAAAACAGTAGGAACAACAACATATGGAAAAGGTGTTATTCAACAAATACTAAGGTTAAGTGATGGAAGTGGATTGAAAATAACAATAGAAGAATATCAAACTCCAAATAGAAACAAAATAAATAAAGTTGGAATAGAACCTGACGAAAAAGTAGAATTGCCAGATACTGTAACAAATATATTTAATGTAAAAAGAAAATGAAGATACACAATTACAAAAAGCAATTGGGATGCTTAAATAAGTTGAAAACATAAAAAAAAAGATATAAATTTTATTATTCTCAAATTTAAATCTTTTAAACAGACTTGCATTTTAGGAGAGGAAAGATATAAAAATGAACTTAGCAAATAAATTAACAATTTTTAGAATTTACTAGTACCATTAATGGTAATAATTCCTTTTTTTAGGAATTGATGGAAAAGTTGTCGGAATACCAATAACTTATTTAATTATGGATGTAATATTTATAATTGCATCCATAACAGATAAATTAGATGGATATATAGCAAGAAGTAGAAATCAAGTGACAACATTTGGAAAATTTTTAGACCCATTAGCAGATATACATTTGGAGAATGCTTTAATGGAACATTACGAGGCGGAGACTTAGTATTAAATTTAATAGTAACAATATTAATGATTTTACAAGTTATCGCAACAGTATTTTTCAGGAATTGATTATATGAAAGGTGCAAAAATATATAAAAGATTAAAAACGGCTATAAATAAAGAAAAAAATGGAGTTTGCTTGACAAATTTCATTTTTTTTGCCGTAATATAGTAATGATTTTTAAACTAAAACTTAATGAGAGGAGAATGAAAATGGAAGAAAAAAGAAGTTATTTTAACACAAGAAGGGTATAATAAAATAGAAAAAGAATTAAATTATTTAAAAACAGAAAAAAGAGCTGAAATAGCAGGTAGAATAAAAGTTGCTTTAGGATTTGGAGATTTATCAGAAAATTCAGAATATGATGAAGCAAAAAAATGCACAAGCAGAAAATGAAGTAAGAATTGCAGAACTTGAAAATAAAATGAGACATGCAAAAAATAATAGATGAAAAAAGACATTGATACAGAAACAGTTCAAATTGGAAACAAAGTAAAAGTTTTAGACATGGAATTTAATGAAGAAGTTGAATACACAATAGTAGGATCAACAGAAGTTGATTTAGCTGAAAATAAAATTTCAAATGAATCACCATTAGAGAAGCTCTACTTGGAGCTAAAAAAAAAAACAGTAGAAGTAAATGCACCAGGCGGAATACTAAAATACAAAATATTAGATATAAATAGATAAAAAAAAAATGAGATTTTTACATCTCATTTTTTTTTGACTTAATTAATTTTAGTGCTAGAATCTAAAGCAAGTTTAATCATTTTATTTAATCCTGTTTCACGTTCTTCTGAAGTAGCAACTTCTTTAATATATTTAGAATCAACAACGCTCATTAAAACACTAGCTTTTTTGTTAAACATTTTTGATGTATATAATAAAGAAAAAGCTTCCATTTCTGCACATATAGGGTTAAAATCTTTAGGAACTCTACCTAAAAATTTATTAACATCAGTCATATAAACATCAAACAATCAGTACATACAGTGTTTCCTTTTACTAATTTTTGTATTAGTTTCTAAAGCAGTATTACTAATTATAGAATTTAATTCTTCATTAGATTGAACAATATGACAAATATCATTATTTTAAAGTTAAAGCAAAATTACTTTCACTAAAAACATTATCAGCTAATACGATATCAAAAATTTTTAAATCAGGACTGTAAGATCCACAAGATCCGATTCTAATAATATTTTCAACTTCATAGAATTTATATAATTCGTAACAATAAATTCCCATACTTGGCATTCCCATTCCAGAAGCCATAACAGTAACACGTGTACCTTTATAAAATCCAGTATAAGCAAACATACCTCTTACTTGATTTACAAGTTTAACATCATCAAAAAAATTATCTGCAATATATTTAGCTCTACATGGATCACCAGGCATTATAACAGTTTTTGCAATCTCCCCTAATTTTGCTTCATTATGTGGTGTTGGCATAATTAATCCTCCTTCTTTTTTACAAAACATTATATCATAAAAGAAATAAAAAAAAGCTTGTCAAAAATTTAAAAAAGTAGTAAACTAATAATAGATTAAAAAAAAACCGAAAAAGAAAAAAGGTTTATTTTTAATCTTTTTTTTTTTACGATAAAGAGGAGGAGCAATGAATACAAAATATATATTTGTAACAGGCGGAGTAGTATCAGGGTTAGGAAAAGGAATAACTGCAGCATCATTGGGAAGACTATTAAAAAAATAGAGGATATAAAGTAACAATTCAAAAATTTGATCCTTATATTAATGTAGACCCAGGAACAATGAATCCATATGAACATGGAGAAGTATTTGTAACAGACGATGGAGCTGAAACTGACTTAGATTTAGGACATTATGAAAGATTTATTGATGAAAATCTTACACATAATTCAAGTGTAACAATGGGAAAAGTATATTCTACAGTAATTGAAAAAGAAAGAAGAGGGGAATATTTAGGAAAAAAACCATGTTGAAGTGAATTTATATGTAGAAATTGCATAAAATTGATAAATCTTCGAGTAGAATTGCCAAAATTTTTAAATATGATAAAATAAGAATAATAAAAAATTAGGGGTGATTCTATATGAAAAAAAATAAAAGTTAAAACAAGTAAATCGGAAAAAAGATTTAATAGTAAAATCATTAGTAAAAATGAGAAACAAATTAATAAGGGAAAATAAATCAGCAGAGCCAGTAAATGAACTATTGATAAAGTTAATTGAAAATAAATAAATACATAAACGAAGAAGCTAGTCGAGAGATTAGCTTTTTTTGTTGCAAAAATATGAAAGGAGTAAAAAAATGGAAGGTTATGAAGCAATTAAATATTTAGACAATTTAGAAGTTGGTATGTTCTGTACTGTTAATTTGCCAATATATAGTGGTCAAATAATTCCAGTTACAGCTATGTATATGGGAAAAGACGAAATGGGTAGATATACATTTAATGATACTAATATCTTTAAAATGTCAAAGGATTTTATACAAGAAAAAGGTATATCACTTCAAAAGAGTTTTAATGAAGATAAGGCATTAGAAATTTATGCAAAAGTTAGAAAGAATATAGAAAGAAAAATGAGTAAGGAGAGGTAATAACATGGAGAAAATGAAACATTTAAAATTTACAAGAGAAAACTTATTTAATAGTGAAACATTACAACAGTATGATGAAGAAGGACAAAAAATATTTTTGAGTTATATGTTATATAAAGGGTATGATTTTGAAATTAAGAAAAATGAAATTATATTTACTGGAATTGTATCTGAAAAACAAGTTGAAAGTGTGATAAAAAGATATAACAAAGAAAGTCAAATCAGTGATTTGAAAAATAAAAAATACATTGCAGATGAAATTGAAAATGTGGGAGTAAATGAGTATAAAAGAAATATTGATAAAAAATTAAAAGGTTTTGAAATAGATAGAGAAGCAAGATAGAACAAGTTAAAATAAACTTGTTCTTTTACATAGTCATTATTTAATAATGGCTAAATTTTAAGGAAGGAGGTTTTTATAATGTCAAAGTGTAAAGTAATTGCTATTGCAAATCAAAAGCGGTGGAGTTGCAAAGACAACAACAGTTGCCAATCTAGGAAATTGTCTAGTAAGAAATGGAAAGAAAGTTTTATTGATTGATTTTGATCCACAAGCAGATTTAACAAGTTCATTAGGATTTAAAAATGCAGATGGAATGGAACATACAATAAAGACTTTAATGGAAAAGATTATAACAAAACAACCAATAGATAAAAAGGAAGCAATCATAACTAATGAAGAAAATATTGATTTAGTACCATCAAATATTGAATTAGAAGCATTAGAAGCATCAATGATAAATTTTGAAAATAGAGAAAATATATTAAGAAATTATATTTCAAAAGTAAAAGATGATTATGATTATATTTTAATAGATTGTCGACCGTCTTTGGGTTTGCTTACAATAAATGCTTTGGCTAGTGCAGATAGTGTTGTAATACCAATTCAACCTCAATATTTGGCTTTAAAAGGAATGACACAGTTAGTACAAGCAGTTGATAAGGTAAGAGTTAATATTAATCCAAAATTGAAAATAGAAGGTATATTATTGACTCTAGCAGACATGAACACAAATCTTGCAAAAACTTGTGAAGAAACAGTTAGAAGAAATTACGGAGGAAGAATAAAAGTTTTTAAAACTGTTATACCAAGAGGAGTAAAAGCAGCAGAAAGCACTATTGATGGTAAAAGCATTTATGCTTATGATAAGAAAAGTAAACCAGCAATAGCTTACGAAGAATTTGCAAAGGAGGTGTTAAAAGATAGCAACAGGGAAAGATTTAGGACTTCCGAGTGTAGATGATTTATTTAAGTTTAGTACAGATAAAGGAAAAATGGAAAGCATTATAATGATTCCTATTAATCAAATAACGAGTTTTACAACTCATCCATTTAAAGTTAGAGATGACGAAAAGATGATGGAAACTGTTGAAAGTGTAAAGAAAAGAGGAGTTATTTTTCCAGCAATAGTAAGAAAGAAAAAAGATGGCACTTATGAAATGGTAGCTGGACATAGAAGAAGGAGAGCTTGTCAGTTAGCACAATTATCTGAAATGCCATGTATTGTGAGAGAGCTTACAGATGATGAGGCAACAATTTTAATGGTAGATAGCAATGTGCAAAGAGAAGAAATATTACCTTCTGAAAGAGCTTGGGCTTTTAAAATGAAATTAGAAGCACTTAATAGACAAGGAAAAAGGGTTGATTTAACTTCTACACCATCGGTGCAGAAGTTGTCAGTAGAAATTGTAGCTGAAGAATTTGGAATAAGTAGAGAACAAGTAAGAAGATATGTTGCACTTACAAATTTAGATAGTGCTTTATTAAAAATGGTTGATGAAAATAAAATAGCATTAAGACCAGCAGTTCAAATTTCTTACATGAAAAAACAAGACCAAAAAGAATTATTAGATGCAATAGAATCCTTTGATGCTACACCATCAGAAAAACAAGCAAAGCTTTTAAGAGATTTAAGTGAAAAGGGAATACTAGATAGAGATAAAATAGATGAGATTATGGCAGAAGAAAAGCCAAATCAAGTAGTACAATATAAAATAAAATATGAAAGATTTAGAAAGTATTTGCCTAAAAATGTTGAAACAGAGCAAGAAGTAGAAGATTTTTTGTTGATATGTATTAAAGAACATTATAATAGGGTTAAACAAAGAGAAATGGTTAGATAAGTATGTGGGAGTACAAAAATTATAATTTATACATTTGAAAATAATAAGGTCTTATAGTAAGATAAATAAAAAAAGGAGTGATTTTATTATGAGTAGAAAATTAAAAATTATAATTTTAATAATGGCAGTTATTTGTATTATTTTACTAGGAACATCAATTTACTTGCTAACAAAAAAGAAAAATCAAACTAATAATGGGGAAAATAATGAGATTTTAAACAATGCTATAACCGAAAATGCAGTTGAAGAAAATATAGAAAAGGATAATGTAATTAATACAGTAGAACAAAATGAAATTGTAGAACAGAGTAATGAAAAAATTAAACAGACAGAGCAACCAAAACAAACAGAAGTTGAAACTAAAAATACAAAAAAATACAACAACTAAAGCAAATAATAAAACAGAAACACAAAAAGAAGTTCAAAAGCAAGAGAAACAGACAACAACAAAAGTTGAAGAAAAACAGGAAACTAAAGCTGAAGAATAAAAACCACAAGAAACTAAAAAAAGAAGAAACCAAAGTAGTAAGATGTACTACAAATAATAATCATGGAATGAATATAGGAAATTTAATAGATGGTTTGACACATATAATAGTGCAGTAGCATATTATGATAATCTTATTAGTAATTATGGAAGTAAACTTCGTGCTGAAGAAATTACAATAGAAGAATATGATAAAAAATGCCCATGCGGTTATGAAACATGGAGTTGTCCTTATTGTGGCAAATGGACTGTAAATTTTTATTATAGATAATTAAATAATATTTAGTAGGAACAAGTTATATTACTTGTTCTTTTTTTTTTTTTGTTAAAAGGAGGGTTTAAACAAGATGCAAAAAAATCGAAATTAAAAAGATTTATAGCAAGTATTTTATTAATGATTACAATGATTAGCTCTACAACTCCTATTTTTGCTGCTTCAGGTAGTGGAAAATATGTTGGGGGACAATACGATTCAGGTATGTATACAACGGACAATCAGGGATCTAAAGTAGGAATATTAATAAGAAAATTAATAAATAATAGAACCGGAGAAAAACATACAGTATTTTGTGCAGAGCATGGTATTGATTTTAAAACAGGTGTTGTTTATAATGGACAATATTATACGCCAACAAATTCTGCAATGAGAAAAGCCTGCAAAATAGCTTATTTAGGTTGGTATAAAGACCAAGGAGATTATGTTATTGATGGAGGTATTCTTGCAGGAGATATGATATATGTAAAACAGGCTTATGTGTTTACTCAACAATACATTTGGGAAACATTAGGTCAATCAAATGCCACATTTATAAATACAGAAAATCAACAAGCTTATGAGAATTTTAAAGCTAATATAAATAGCCAACTAGATAATTTTGCAAAAGACCAAGTTTTGATGCAACAACAATAACAGTACAAGCAGGAGAAAGTAAAACAATTACAGATATAAATGGGGTGTTAGAAAACTATCCAGCTATTGATAGAACAACAAACGGAATAAGAGTTGTTCATACAAGTTGAAGCAATCAAATGACTATCACACCGGATGAAAATATTTCAATAGAAAATTACACTATTGCAGATGATGAATTTAAGTCATGGGGAATGGTTAAAAATGAAACATCTGATAGAGATTCAATGGTTTATTTTGAATTTTCTTCTGGCATTCAAGACCAATTATATTCAATGGCTTATAATGATCCAATTACTTTAAGAATTAGTCTTAAAAATGATTTATATGGAAAATTAGAGCTACAAAAATTAGATACAACTGGTAAATTAGTAGATGGAGCAATTTATAATGTTTCTAGTTCTAATGGATACAACAATGATGTTGAAGTGAAAAACGGAAAAATAGTTATTGAAAAACTAAAAAAAGGAACATATACAGTTAAAGAAAAAAATGCACCAGCAGGTTATTTACTAGATAAGAAAGCTTACAATGTTGAAGTAAAGGCAAATGAAGTATCAACACAAGCTATAAAAAATACAGAACCTACTGGTTCGGTTAAAATAACTAAATCAGATATTGTTACTGGAAGAGATAACAGAATAGATAAAACAAGTCATCATGGAGATGCAACAATGAATGGTGCGACTTATGTATTAACTGCAAGTGAAGATATTTATAATAAAAGTAAATCATTAAAATATTTTTCAAAAAATGATGAAATTGCAATAGCAAAATTTAATGAATATGGAAAAGCAACTATAAGTATTACAGCTAAAAATTCAAACTTAAATAAAAGTAGAGAATGATTATATAACAGGATTACCACTTGGAAAATATAACTGGAAAGAAACAAATGCACCAATTGGTTATAAATTAGATACTAATATATATAATTTTGAATTTGAATATAAAGATCAAAACACAAATGTTATAAAAAAAGAAATTAATGTAACAGAGGATGTGCAAAGAGCAAGATTTGAGATAATTAAAATATCATCAAATGATAATACAACAGCTAATAAAATTGCTAATGCTGAATTTACAGTAATACTTTCAAAATATGTTGATTATTATGGAAGCTTTGAAGAAGCAGCAAAGCATTTGAATGAATATGCAGAAGATGAATATGATATTTTGAAAACAGATGGAAATGGTCATGCAACATCGAAATTACTAGCTTATGGAATATATGAAGGAAGAGAAACTAAAACACCATCTGATGAAATAGAAACTGTAGAACCTTTTTATATCAATATTGATAAAAATAGTGATGAAATTATAAAAGAATTTGTTGAAAATGATTTACCATTTACAAGTTATTTGAAACTTGTTAAAGTTGATAAGAAAACAGGTAAGAATGTAACATTTTCCAATACTACATTTAGTTTATCAAAATTAAATGAAAATACAAAACAATGGGAAAAAGTTAAGTGTAAAACTGGAATATTCTCACATGATAAATGGAAAACAGATAAAAATGCTATAGCATATACTGAAACTAAACTTGAAGCTGGAACATATAAAGCTGATGAAATACTTACACCTAATGGTTTTCTTGAATTAGAAGAACCTGTTGTTTTTAAAATAAATAGAAGTAATAAAACACTTGAATTTGATGAAGATTATGATGCGTATATTACTGTTACAATTGCTAATGAGCAACCAACAGGAAAATTAAATATAGATAAATCAGTTGTTTTGAATGATAATGTGGATTTATCATTAGTAGATACATCTGATTTAAGTAAAATCAAGTTTAGATTAAAAGCTAAAGAAAATATAATTGACTATGCAGATGGCAGTGTGATTTATGAAAAAGGAAAGAGTGTTAAAGAATTTAATTTAAGCAAAGATGGGAAATACACTATTGAAAATTTACCTATGGGAGTATATGAATTAGAAGAAATTGAAACATTACAAGGTTTAGTTTTAAATACAACACCAATTGAAGTCAAATTTGAAAAGAAAGATAATACAACTAAAGTTTACACTAAAGATAAAAATAGAAAATAAACCTACAATTTTTGAATTTTCAAAAATAGATGTTACAGGAGATAAAGAACTTGTTGGGGCAGAACTTAAAGTGTTTGATGAAAATAAGAAAATAGTAGATTCATGGAAATCTAAAGAAACTACTCATAAGATAGAAGGATTAGAAGTTGGAAAAACTTATACTTTAGAAGAAAAAAATTGCACCAAATGGATTTGTTAAAGCAACAAGCATTCAATTTAAAGTAGAAAGCAAAACTGAAATTCAAAAAGTAACAATGATTGATAAAATTGTTAGTGTTTCAAAGCAAAATATTGCAGGGGACGAAATTGAAGGAGCTAAATTACGAATTGAAAATGAAAATAGCGAAATAGTTGATAGTTGGACATCGACAAAAGAACCCCATATTGTAAATGGACTTGAAGAAGGTAAAAAATATATTCTATATGAAGACTATGCACCAGATGGATATGTTATATCAAATAAAATAGAATTTACAGTAAATAAAGATAAAGTAAATCAAGAAATTAGAATGATTGATAAAGTTGTAACAATAACAAAAGAAAATATAACAGGAAAAGAAGTTGAAGGTGCAAAAATGAGGGTAGTAGATGAAGATGAAAACGAAATAGATAGTTGGACGTCAACAAAAGAACCTCATAAAGTAAATGGACTTGAAGAAGGAAAAAAAAATATATTCTATATGAAGATTATGCACCAGATGGATATGTTATATCAAATAAAATAGAATTTACAGTAAGCGAAGATAAAGAAACTCAAAAAAATAACAATGGTTGATAAAATTGTTGAAATTTCAAAGACAGATTTAGTAACAGGCGAAGAAGTTGAGGGAGCAGAACTGGAAGTTCAAGATAAAGAAACAGAAAAAATAATAGATAAATGGACTTCAACAAAAGAAGCTCATAAAGTAACAGGACTAGAAGAAAATAGAACTTATATTTTAAGGGAAAAAACTGCACCTTATGGTTATGAAACAACAGAAGAAATAGAATTTGTAGTATCTGAAAATAAAGAAACTCAAAAAATAGAAATGAAAGATATGCCAATTTTACAAAATATAAAATTAGTAAAAATTGATGCAAATACTAAAGAAAGTATCAAAGAAAAATTCACATTTGGATTATATGAAGATGAAGAATGTAAAGATTTAATTAAAGAGTATGAATCAAATAAAGAAGAAGGAACAATAATATTTGAAGATTTAAGATATGGAACTTTCTTTGTAAAAGAAATTAAAGCTCCAAATGGATATGTGATTTCTGATAAAGTTATTAAAATTGAAATTAATGATAAGGGTGTATTTATTGATGATGTAAAAGTTGAAGGAGAAAATTCTTTATATACTTTTGAATTTGAAAATGCACCTATTGATACACCAAAAACAGGAGATGATAGTAAAACAACTATCTATGCTGGAGTATTAGGATTATCATTATTAACCTTAGTAGGTTTAGGAGTATACGAATATAAAAGAAAAAAATTAGTAAATAAAAAATAATATATGGGTGGCTAAAAAAAGCCACCTTAAATATTTGAGGAGGTAAATATGCCACAATATACTTTACAACAAAGTGTAAAGACATTAGAAAAAATATTTGAGAATAATATAGATACAGAGCAAAAAATAAAAAATTTAAAATGGGAAAATTTAAAACAATTTAGCCCAGTAGAAAAAAGTTTTATTATGGATTTAAAAGAAGCAGTTGCTAAAAGAAAAATTATTGAGTTTTTAGCAGGAAAGGAAGATAAAGAGTAGATAAACAATGATTGAATATTATAAAAAACCAACAGTAAAATTTATCGTAAACAAAGGTAATTTTAATAAATTAATGGGAATATTAACATTCCAAGAAGAAAATATTATAACTCAAGAGTGGAAAGAAAGTGCAACAAAATTAAAAGAATTATTATTAAGATATTCTTTACCACAAAAAGACGAAGAAGGAGAAATATCAATTATAGATATTGCATTATTCCAAAAGGAAGCAGCAGAGATGATTGTATTATTGCTTTCAGCATTAGATAGAGTACAAATTGATGAAGATTATACAAAATTAATGAAAAGACAATAGTTATAGGAGGTTGAGAGTTGGGAAAAATAAAGGAAACTAGGCAACTCTATAAAACTACTTTAAAAGAAATTTCAAGTTCACCGAGTAACTGGAGAACTTTTTTAGATAGTAGTGCTTGGAATTTTAAATATGATTTTGATGATCAAGTTCTAATATTTGCACAAAGACCAGATGCAAGAGCTTGTGCAACAATGGATGAATGGAATAGAAAATTAAAAAGATGGGTAAATAATAGGGCAGAAGCTATTTATGTGTATGACAAAAATCCTAATAGTGAATATCCATTTAAATTAGTATTTGACTTATCCGATACTCATAATTATAATAATACTGAATAAGATGTGGAATAAATGCTAGAGAAAACATTTCTGAAAATGAATTTGAATTTTTAAAATATTTTAATAGTCCAGAACTTTTTACAATATTAGGTGCAAGTGTTAGTGATATTGCAGAATCAGGTTTAAGAGAAATAGCAAAAAAACAGTTTCAACTCTACAAAAAAAGGAAAATTTAAAAAATCGTACATTTGCAAAAAATGAAAATGAGATATATTCTAATGATAATAATATAAATGAAGGAGGGGTTGAAAATGTTAGAGAAAATAGAGTACACGAAACAGGGAGATTACTTGATACCAAATCTAACAATGAAAAAGGAGAAAATTCCAGCAGGGAAATATTCGATGATGAGGTACAATTACCTATTGAACCACAAGAATCACGAACTAACAATATTGGTAATGAACAACGAATTAAACAGTCATTTACAGGAAATACAAGACCAAGCGAACAAGAGAGTGGAAATGCTAGTGGAAGAGATGGCGAAGAAGGAGAATATAACAGAAGAATTGAAAGCTCAAGATCAAATGAAATGGGTTGGCTTGATGAACAATATCAAGATGACAGCAGAGGAGATAGTAGCAACAGAACTGATTTATCAATAGAAGAAAGTCAATTTAGAAGAACATTAACTGAAGAAGAAATGCGAAGTAAATTAGATTTTCTACAAGATGAATATGTAAGTGATATTTTAAATAATATAGATAATTTAAAAGTTACAAAAAAAGATATTAGAGAATTTTATCAAAATAATTTAATTGAAAATGATAGAGTTGAATTTATAAAAAAGGCATTTGGAGATGCTTATACTGAAATTGTAGTAAATGATACAAGGTTAGGTTATAAAGCTTACGAAAATGTTTTACATCTTTGGAAAGATGGTTATTTGAATAGAACAGCAGAAGTTTATTATAAATGGAATTATATTGCAGAATATATTGAAGGACTTATAATGGTCAATGAATTTCATGATATGCACAAACCAGTAAAATCTTATGATGAACAAATGCAGTTATTACAAGTAGAAGCAATGAATGCTCCTACTTTTTCTTTTACTCAAGAAATAATTGATTATGAGCTAACAAGGGGTAGCAATATACAAGAAAGTAAAATGAGAATATATAATCAATTTATCAATAGTCTATCAAGTGAAGAAAATATAAAATTTCTTAAAAATGAATAATGTAGCAGAAAAAAAAGAATTAAAGAATTAATAAAATTAGATAAATATTTAAATTCAAAGGAAAAGGAAGAATATTCAAATTGGCTAAAAAACAAAAAGAAATTGATAGGGAATTACAGGGAAGTAAGAAAAAACTATTAGAAGAAAGTAAAAAACAAAAAGAAGATGCCGAACAACAATTAGCAGAAAGATTATATAAATTTGTTAAGGACTTTGATTTTTATAACTA
>VOFC01005630.1_pt1 | contig 20991 bp, 39 predicted proteins | sample 5384161 | NCBI WGS metagenome assembly VOFC01 (sample SAMN12384722, study PRJNA508395) | human gut metagenome | isolation source: healthy gut B | host: Homo sapiens
AAGTAATGCCTTTTCAATAATTCTGCTGTTCGGAATATCCGGTCTTTTCGTGCTTGTCAATAAGCCACTCAAAGATAGTGTTGTCAAGATATATCGCCGTTTTTGTTCTGTATACTGCACCCATAACAGTACCTCCGTATCTTTTTTTCGACTCCATTATAACATAAGTGTCGCTACCTGTCAACACCTAAAAATATATTTTTATTCAAATCGCTGATTTCTCGCTCTTGCCTTAAACGGAATATCAATATCTACGGGAACCAACGAAGATAGCAAAATCGGTTTCATTCTGACAACTCCCGATACCTGATACGAAGCCGGACTGTTTTTTATATTGGTGTTTTGAATAATCAGCTTATACTTCACTTTTCCGTCCTCAACACGCTCATTCGATGAATTGAGCTTCATTTCATTATGCAGATAGCTTTCAAATTCAGCCGTTGCAGTCGGAATATGTATCATAGATATATGCTCCATACGATACTCGTCAAGCATTGCATAATCCGTCGCAATATTAAGCGCCCTCGAAAGCTCCGTATCAATATACTCTTTAACGGTGAATATATGGTAAAAACTCAACCGTTACGACTGTAATAATGATGAACGCCATTATAAACAGAATAAAGAAAACATTAATCGCGCCGCTTTTTCTTTCCATTCAAAACACCTACTTCCAGTAAACCTGACTGATGCCGATAAATTTCTTTTTCAATCGGTATGCTTATAACAAGCGGGGATGTGAATGTAGGCTCAATCAGCTTAATGTCAATCGTATCATGAACCGTCAGCGTAAACTTCTGCCGCAGTTGAATTTTATTCGTACCGGAAATATATGCTGCGTTCCATGCTATTGTCGGATTTACACCCATTTCCGATTTCAGCTCATTTGCAAGCGCAGTGATATTACTATCTATTCTGCCGTTTGCTTCAAACCGCCCTTACAAGAGTTTTTCGCCATATAGTCCATATTCTGCTTATATATAAAGGTTTCCACAAAGCCACAAAACAAAATATAAGGCTCATTGCAACAGCAAATTGAAAAAAGGACATCCAAGAAAGCCTCCGACCGCTTGCGTCTAAATTTCAATTTCTTCATCATCTTCGGATTCCTCCGTGCTTTCCGTTTTTTTCACGCTCTGCAAAAAGCCTCTATGTGTTTTCTTACTTCATCAGGCAGTTCCTCATAATATTTAATTGTCTTTCCGTCATCGCTTATATGAGCAATGGTTTTATAGTCGTTATCGACTTCTTCAAGCCTGTTCCAGACGGTAGTTCCGTTACCCAGATAGCCAAAGCCCAAGTCATATTTTTTTTCTGACATTTAAAATACCTCCTCTCGTAACCTTGTTCCAAAACGAAACAAGATTACAAATTAGTATGCTTAAATCGTAAACACTGATTTGATTTTGTTTATTATATCATTGAACAGTTCGGGGAATTGCCACACGCATCAGCGCCAGCAGTGCTGCACCGATAATTACGGTAATCAGAATTTTTATCAGCACATCAAGATACCCTTCGCCGCTTTTTACCGCCGTGACGCTTATCATTTTGCCCTGTTCATTGCCGCCTTACCTCTTACAATCAGTTTTCTCATAACAAAAATCTCCTTCCTGTTTTAATTAAAAATGCCCAATCCGTTTTTCAAATCAATGAAAATCGGATAGAGATATAAAAAAAACATCATAACGCCGACCGCAATCGTTGCCTTTTTTAATCTTTCCGGGGCGTTTTGCAATCTCGCGCTTGATGTTTTCTCTTGCTAATATTTTCATTTCCTGTTCCATAAGAGATAAAAAGAATGTTTCCTGATCAATTCCCTTACTTGTTCCGATTACACCGCTTATGAATGTTGAAAGCTGCGGAATATTGACTCTCTCATCAAACCTTTGCAATGCATCCTCTGTATTTCCTGTCTTTAAGTCGGTTATCAGAATATCAAGGTCATACTTAAAATCATCTCCCGCAATCTTTCTTTGGTATCGCTCCATAAACTTCAAAATGTCCTTGCTGCTTTTTAAAGGAATTGTTATATGTCCTCACAAATCTCGGCAGCTCGTCAAGAATTTTGCCGTTAATCTTCTTCAGCTTTTCTCGGGCAGCTTGCCGTTCTTTGAAAAACAGCATAATTCCGAGCAGCATAACGCACATTGTAATTACGGTAAGTCCAAGCGGAATAAAGATAAATGATAACAAAATAACAAGCCCTGCCGTCACATACGCTTTTGCGTAATACTCGGCAGGACTTAAATTTATCCCGGCTCTCGCCAAATCCTTTTCAAGCTTTCGCTTTGATAATTTTCCGGACGAATGAATTTTGAAATGATTTGGTGAGAGGATATGTTACCGCAGTATAGAATCTTTTCTCCTATGCCTTGCTTTCGCTAAAAAGGCTGACATTGCCTTTTCTGTCCGTTTCGTCGGGAAATCTATAAAATTTCCGACTAATATATAAATGCCAAATGCAAAGTAAAAAAAGGACGGTTAGTATATAGTACAAATCGCACCACCTCCGTAAAAAGAAAAAGGAGCAGCTAAGCTGTTACACTTAATTGCTCCTGTTTATTTGCTTGATTTATAACAACCATTTATAGTCTTGTCTGCAATCCGGAACATAACCAACATAAACCGTTTTATCCTTAATTTGATAGATTAAAAAGATACCTTTTTGTTACTATAATTATACCATGTATTTCTATCATAAGATAATTAAACTTTACAGCACCGAAACAGGCTTATTTTACCTTTATCACATATGCCGTCGCAGTAAAAAATCACCGCAAATGTCAAAGCACTATAATCTGTCCCGCAAGCGTTCCTGTGAGAAGTCTGTACCACTCGGCATTCGTAACTCTCATCAGCGGAATATTGGCAGCAACCACAAGCGTTACAACTGATATGGTCTTTATATATATTATATTCTGCGTGATGAGTTCCTCCTGTATTTGCTTAATATCCGACATTTTTCAACAATGGTCGGCAGCATACATAAGTTCACGATCCTGCTGACAAAGAATAAGCGTATCGCACCATTCCGAGAAAAAGCTGTTATCCACTTTGCTTTTCAGTTTTTCGTATATTTCTGCTTATATTACTGTCAACAAAGGTTTTCTCTGCTATAAACTCGGCAAACAGGTTATAAAACGGCGGTTCGATTCGGTGCAGATTTTCTTTTTACTGCTTTTATTATATCGCCCGACTGCAAATAACTGTTGGTTATAAGCGACAGCGCCGTTTCCATCTGCTCGTTTATCATCTGCGTATGTGCGGATTGCCGCACCGCAAGATATTCAAGCGGTACAAACAGCATACCGACAGCCAGAACTGCCGACAGTAATATATTGTTCATAAGCAAGCCGATAATCACACCGCCCAGAGAAACAAAAGCGACAGCCTGATATATTTTGCAAATGTCATGTCGGAATTACTGCTTTTTAGCATTTCCTCCGATATAATTCTGAACTGTTCAAATACACCGGAACTTTCTATCGACCAATTTTTCGCCGCTTTTTAAGCATTGTGTTTTTCCTGTTTTCCCGCAATACTTTGTTTTTCAAAAACAAGCGTATCATTTGTCGGTTTTTCTTATCAATGCGGCAAATCCGATACAAAAAACAGTATAAATATGTAACTCTGTAAATCATACTAACCCTCCGTATCGGCTTCCAGGGACTCCAATTTTTCCGGCGAACCTATGAATAGTCTGCAAATCAGCACCGTTTTCTAAAATATTTGCAAGCCGTGATGAGATATTGCTGACCTTTTTATGATAGCCGACCATTTTATCTATCTGTGTTCCGTCCTTATTCTGTTATTCTGTCTGTTATCACATACTTGCTGCAATGTCCCGATAGATAATCTCGCTTCGTCACGATAGTCACTCTTCGCCTCAATGATTCACATACTGTGATTTGTCCGGCAGCTGCATTTCCATCGCAATCGGATATGCCTCGATTATCAGCTTCCAGCATAAAACTCCTCGACAGCTTTTTATTTTACCCGACATCGCTACACATTAGCAGGATTCGTGTATACGCCACAAGTGCAGTGGAGGCGTGAAGTGATGTAATAATCGTGGTATTCTGTTCGTCTGCCTCCTGTGCCGTCATTACATAGCTTCCTCGCCGCGCATTTCGCTTTAAAGGGACTATAATCTGGACGTCAAAACGCAGTGATTTTCAAAGAAAACATCAGCAGGTATTTTTTGTGCCCGTGTTTGCTTGACGGTCTTGTATGAATGACTTACCGGTTTAAGAATACCGTTTTCGTCTTTCACTTGCAGATTTGGTGCTCTTGAGTTACTCGATGCTGTAAATACGCTTATCGTAAAGAATATCTAAGAATAAAGCCTATATCGGTTGTTTTTCCGCTGCCCGTTGAACCAGCAATGCCGATAAACTTGCGAAATGCAGAGCGTAAGCAAATCAATTCTTCACTCCGTTGCGGTATCCCAATCAATAAGCTGCTGTTTGGTAACATTGTTTTCTGTTTTTCTGATTGAAACACCGCCCCATTTCGCACCTCATCAGCCGGCGGGAAAACGCAATTGCGGATATTCTGCCTGTGTAGCCGAAAGCTTTGTCACTGTGTGGGCTGCGAACAGCAATATGACACCGCCAAACTGACACATCTTCTTTTATTCGCCATCAATACATTGTAGCGGCGTTAAAAAAATGCTCGTCAATTTTTGCTCAACTGTTAGAAGGCCAATAAATCTCAATATCATTCTAGCCGTTACAGCGATTTCTTCAACCTCGTCATCATAAATATATTTTGTCAATAATCCGGAACCTCTGCCATATCCTCATAGCATTTATCCACCAATTCATTCAGACTGTCATATTCAGACAGGCAATGGTTCTAGATAAATATACTTTGAAAGCAGATTTTGCCAGCGCTGCGCCCTGCGGCTTTGATATGACATTTGCAAGCTCACCCGAATGATTTTGCTTATCTCGGCTCTGACAATTTCCAGAGGCTTTGCGTCCTTTTTTACAGTCTTTTCGTGCTGTGAAACCTCATAAATCGCCTGATATACGCTGAATTTACTCATCCGAAAACACTCCTTCATCAAGGGGCTATTAGCCCTGGGTTATTCAACGATCCTGTGGTGAATTTACCATTGCGGCATTCCCGCCCGCTGTGAGGGCGAGGAATTAACTTTTAGTTATGTGCAGTCCGCAAGCTTTTGCTATCGAAATAAAATCCGTTTTTTGTAAGGCACGCAAGCCGACCTTTATTTTTCTGCCTGTTCCACATTTTTTATAATGTTGAATTGTATGAAACATTTAACCCCGACAGTTTTTCTCAACATTTTTAATACCAGACATAGTTTTTATCATTGTTTATGATATGAATAATTTTACCGGGCGGTATTTCGCGCAGAATACAGCGTTTCCCGTACATTGTTATAAAGGCTGTGCCTGTAATCGGCTTTATAAGTTTACAATCTTATCCGCATAAATGATACTGTAAACGGAAAGCGGGTTGTTTATTTCAGGCTCACAGTCAACTATGAGATACCCGAACATCTTTCATATCGGACAGCATTTTTTGCTCTGTCACCGTTAATTCGTTTTCGTCATCGGCAAGCATAAGACAATCGTGGTTATTTGCAAGCGACATCAAAAACAGATTTTTATTATTCGGGCAAGTGCACAAAGGCTTTTGCATTATCATATTTAGATAAAGAGATTTCATACAAACCGCGGCAATCTTCAATAACTGCCCGGAACAAATGCGTTGAATTATGCCGCAGACCATATTTGTTGACAATATCCCCACAAGAGAGTTTTTGTGCCAGCATATATCCGAGATTTGCGGCAACGGTAGTTTTTTCCGCTGCCGTGACCTCCGCATACCGTTATTATTTTTTCCCATTATCAAATCCTTTTCCGCAACCTTATTCCGATTTGGAAACAAGGCTTTTATCACATTTTTGTTGTTTTTATCAGGCTTTCCGTATATCCATACCGTCAATTTCATTCCCAAGACAATTGTAGGCTTCCTCTGCAAAGCTCCGCACGAATATCACCGACAAGCCCGTACAATCCTTTTTCTTACCTCATCAGGTTTTTTGCTGTGTGCCTCAATCGGTGTATCAACCACTGTATGTATGCCTTTTGAAATGCGTTTCGGTGTCCTTTGTTGCTATAATACAGATTTTCAAGTTTGTTTTGTCCAAAAACCCCAAAACCCAGAAATCATTTATCATCCGTTTGCTTTTGCAACCGTTTTAACCCAACAAAAACCGAGCGTTTTATATTCAAAAGCCCCAGCGTTTTATTGTTTCAAGGCCTTCAAGCAAACAGGGGAACGTAACCCAAAGAAATAAAATACAATCATCATCCGCAATATCGGCAACGGGCAGTGAATATATATCTTCTTTGCCTCATAGTACGATAATGATTTTCGGCACTTCGCCCCTGACCTTTCTTTTTGAATATACCTTATAAGCCCATGGTGGGTCTATGTATACATTTAAACTTCATTTTTCTCACCTCGCTCAAATTCCGCAATTTCTTTATTTTAAGAGCGATTGCACTTAAACAACCGTGATACCGTAACGCTGTTTCCGGCTTGCTTATAAAGCTGTGCGTCCGAATTTACGGCTGCCGCCTTGTCAAAATATTTATGCACTCAACCGCTTGCAGCCGCTTCTTCCGGCCTCACGGGCCGTAAGTCTGCGTATTCTGATACAACACCTGAATGTATCCATATCCATGTTATAGATACACTTTTCACAGCTGCATATCGCAATGCCATATCTGTCCTGCGTGGTAAAGGCAAAACGCCGACTCGCCGTTTTTCTTTCATTCGCCGTCCGTTCTGCCTTTATTTTTCTCTCTCAGGCGTTATGAAAGAAACACACACAGACACAAAGAACGCCGGAATTATCTCCCGTGCGATTTGGTAATACCGGCGTTATTTAACTTGCTGACACATCTTAACGAAATATTCGTTATAACGCTTTCTTGTTTAAGTCATAAAACTAGAAATTTGTTAAATAAAAGTCCTGTCCTGCCGCCCATACCTCCGCCGTTTGCGGTAAGCGTTACCAGAGAGCAGCCTTTCGGGGGACATACACGCTCGCCCCTGTGTTCCGCCTATAAGCTCAATAAGATCCGTCTGTTGCGGTGATAGGAAATACTTTTCGTCCGGTTCGGCTTCCAGGCCTATATCTTCAGAGGCGACAGATAGCCAAAAGCACCGATTCTCTGTTTTGAGGAACGCCGAAGAATTTTAGAATTAAGCAGTCCGTACTCAGTATCGCAGCCGAGAGTGCGGCCAGCGAATACTAAAACCTCGGTGAGTCCCATCCTCCGTTAACGGATAAAAGAGATTTTTAACATTTTCAATGATAAGCCAATCAGCGATCTTCGGCAGTTTGCGCTTTGAGCAGCCTAACGGGTTCAAAAAATAAACCGCTTCGCTCTCCGTTAATTCCTCTTTGCTTGCCGCTGACTGGAAATGTCCTGACAAGGGAAGCCCTTTGTCAGATGTCAGCGTTTAAGACGCTTTCGGGTTTAATTGTTCTAATATCCTTTTCATACCAGCAATCGCCCTCCTTTATATCATGTATGGCGTTAAAACTCTTAACCGCAAATGTATCTATTTCGCAGTAGCCGACTCTTTCAAATCCCGCTTTTTCAAGTGCAAGCGAAAAGCAGCCGATCCTACAAAAAAAATCAATGTATTTCAAAAGCTTTCACTCCTTTTGCGGACCGTAAAAGTCCGCAGTTAGTTGTTCTGTAATAGCTTTCGACTTATTTCACCTCTGCCCACAAATACTATATGAATACTGCTTGTGTTTCCAAAACAACAAGCTCCTGTGATTTCTGTTTACCGATAAAGTGACTGTGGCAGGTACGACCTTATCTTGAGTCCGTTTCACTGTCCGAATTTCTTGTTGACAATTCCTCCGCACTGCTGTTTGACACACCGATAACCTCTATGTACTGTAAATCAGTGTAGTCGGCAAGCTGTTTTGTTTTCGTTTATAAATCCATAGACCGAAACAACATCACCGGGCTGTATTTTGCCCGACACGCTCGATGCAAGATTCGCAAGCGTTACGGATATTGCAAGCTGCTCCGGAATTATCCATTTCATATAAAAAAGCTTTATCCGTTTCCGTGCCGACATCAGTAAATTTCTGCATTACAAGGTTATCCTCCGGCAGCAGCTGAACATTGGAAACCTTACCGACAATCTGTTTTTATCGGTTACGGTGTTCTTTGTTACAGCCTGCTTTGGCATTTGCTTTATTTCAAAGCATATCCTCGGTAATCTGCGTATTTTTCTCAATTTGTTTCGTTACCTTTACCACATCAACCGATTCTGCCATATTTTTATTGCTTTTCGGAACGATAACAAATGCTATCACTCCTGCAAGTATCAGGCACAATGCAAATATGACATATCGGTTTTTAATATATTTCATCATTTCCTAAAGCCTCCCAAAAATCGTTTTTTTCATCTTTGAAAGATTTGATTGTGTTTCCTTTACGCTTTTATACAAAAATCGTGACAGTATGCTCTCATAGATATGATAATTTGTTTCATCTTCAAAGAATATCCGGGGCATATTCGGCATAATATGTCTGCTCCTTATATTCATCAAAAAGAGCATAGACTGCTGTTTCCGGAACGGAGAAATTCATAATGGTATATAATTCGGGAATCAGCCCGATGCTGCTTATAACCTTGTTATAGTTATAGAACTCCCACGGCTTGCCGCCCGAAACCAAAATCTTTATATCATTTGCCGCAAATTCCTGTGAAGTGATGTCGCGGCAAGCGCCCGTAGTCATAGATATAAAATTGATAACCCTCACCGAGAACATCAAGAAACGAATAATTGTGATATATGGTAATGCCCTTCCACAAAATACTTCCGTCCTCACGCACGGAATTTTTGCTCCCGGCATAAATATCAAGCATTTTCTGAATATCGCCGTGTATATTGCTTTCAAGATAACAAGCCTTTTTTACCCTGTCTTGTCAAAAATGCCGTTATTGCCATTGCGTGATGCGTCGTACCGACATGAGGTTCAATTCCGCAGACGCCTATTGTTATCATTGATTTTGACGCTGCCGGAATTACTTTTTTTTCACGCTTTCTACGATTCTCGGCTTTACGGGCGGCGCTATCGGATTTATCGTTTTTCCGCAAATACTTTTTGCGGCGCAGCTTCCTTTGTTTCGTACCCGAAAAGACAGCTTTCGATTTCCTTTTTGTACCTGTTCCTCGTCGCTTTGATAAAATCAGCTTGCAGACATTTCTCTCACGCAAAGGCATTTACAAGGCTGTCGCCGCAATGGTTCTGCCAAAGCGCTACAATCAAGATTTTGCTTTTGTCATATATCGCATACCGCAAATGCTGCCATAGACTTCTTTATCGGTGTTATCAAGGCAATCAAGGTCTATTACAAAAAACTTTATATGTTCAAGCTTTTTATCTCCGTATTTACAAAAAAAGCTTTATATCCTTGATATTCGTTACAAATTCAAAATTCATCTTTCGTTCTTCACATATTTTCTGCATTAACCCCAAATGTTCCGGGGTGGTGATATAGTAGACCATAAAAATTCCTCCTTTCCGAAAATCTTTTAGTTTTCGGCTCATTTTCTTTCACTGCACTCTCTCCGTATTCTGCGGCATTTCCACCGCCGGAATATTTTGTTTCGGTGTTATCGTCTTTTTTTGAACTTTCCGACACCGAATATGAGAAGTACAATAATCAGCACATAAATACAGATTTCAACTACATTCATTTTTCTGTTCATCTTAATACCTCCCCGTCAGGGTTTAGAAAACGCCCATGCGCCCTTTGCCTCACTCACTATAATCGACACGCTCCATTCCTTATTGCTTTTTTCACGGCTGTTAGGATCGTTTACAAGTATTTTTCCGTTTTCCGTTATACCGCGCAGCACTATGAAATGCCCGTTATTAGTGAAATGACCTTTACCCATACTTGTAATTACCACCTTTCCCTCACGCAGCTTTTTGCGAAATTCATGCGACGCTGATACAGAACAATTCCTCACGGATATCCCCTTTTTTTGCTCCTGCCGGAAACAAACTCCACGCAGTACCAATGCTCTCAACTCTGTGTCCGTTTGCATAGCTCAATCGACGACCTTCGGGATTGACAGTTGTATCACCTGGTAAGCCCTACCACAACCATTCAAGAGATGGGGCCGCGCCGCTTGAGCCGATCGTTCCGCTTTTTCCGTAGGAATAGTTTCCCAGCGTTTATCCCATTGAATAAACAACGGGGTTTGACTTTTCGGTGTATTCGCCGGATATGTCAGTACCGCATCACGCTGCCTATATACCATAATTATCACCACCGGGAAAACGTACGCCGAGGTGCTGATAAGATCTCACCGCCGAACAGACTGCTTAAAAAATCAATCGGATTTGTCATATGTAATACGCCATTGAAAGTATAAGCACCAACGATAATGAGTGTTAAGGCTATTGCAAGGACTTTTTTTGTTTCCTCATCGGTTATAACCTGAATGGCAAGCTGTATTAGACTTTTGTTGCTGCCGCACTGATTATCACCTCCGGTATAAAAAAGAACAGACCTCACATTTTCAGTGAAATCTGTTCTGAAAATATTCATAAGTTTTACTGTTTGAAAATATCGTCAGATATACTCACGTGTTTTCTGATACAGTTTAACCGCCGCCTCATAAGCAATACTCGTCATTTCTTTTTGAAATAAAGAATGTTCATAACCTGCTCGAACGAACAAGCGTATAAACAACCCTACTGCCTGTGCCTCTGTATTTTATCTTAAAAAATCCTGTCAGATTGTTTCCTTGCTTGTTTCGAGCGGCTTTCCATAGCCGTCCGGACGGAAGGGGTTCTCTGACCCTTCACCAATTTCGCTGGCACCTGCTTGCAAGGCTTTATCCAGCCTTTTAAGGTCTGCTTTTTCGTCGGTGCGAATTTGCATCCCACTATTCAATCTCCACGCTTCATTCAGACTCAATTTTGCCCGCATCAAATCCAAGCTCTTGCAAACCTCATCAAAACTCATACCTTGCGGCGTCTGTTCCTGTTCGCTACATCAATAGCCTTCGCAAGCTTGATCTGTTGTTTTCTTCGATTCTGTCAAGAAGCTGTTCCATTTTGCAGCCTTTCCCTGAAAGCGTTTTATACGCATATCAGAGATATAACCATTGCCGTCGGCTGATTGTTCCCCAAAACGGCTTATACTCGTATTTATTGTTTTTCACATGTGAAAGCTGTTTCGTTTCCTCGGCTGAAGTCGGAAATATAGGCACCAAATGCTGTAAATTCAACAAACCGTAATCAATATCCAAAAGCCACCTTTTTACACTCGCTTTCATAATACTTTCACTCCCTATCTAACATATGTTGATTACAATATTATTATACACTTGTTTTGAAACTCCTTTAAGTTCTGACCGTCTGCACCGAACAGGGTGCATAGCACGGAATAATATCAAAGCTTTGCCGTACCTTATCACTGCTGTTTTGCAGAGGGTGCGTGTCAAGACAAATCCACTTTTGAATGAGGTTTAATGCTTGTCTGACTGTTCCACAAAAAGCTGTCTGACCGATAGCGGCGTTTTCAAAAGACACGCAAGATGTCTGTAATTTTTCGGTTTCATCTTCGGGCAGCTCTTTATCGCCGGATTTCTCCCGGAGATAATCATACAAGTCCTTTATAATCGGAAATTTATCAATTTTCTTATCCTTCAGCCGCATTGTCAGCGTAATACCGTATTTTGCGTAAAGCTCACGGAGCGCCTTATTCAAATATGCCTTTTCATAATCGCTGATTTCGGGAAGATACAGACTGAAAAATATTTCAAGAGTTTTTAAGTGCAGAGCCAAATCGCCCATACCCTTATTTTCTTTGCCGTTTAATCTCAGGCTGTCATTTTCCTCATATTCGCCCGTTTCGTCATCATCATCTTCGGGCATAGGCCGTATTTGCAGCGGATTTACCATACCGCCTGCACCGCCGCCGACATCGAGCCAATCACCGCCCATATCCTTAGTCAGCTTTTTATATTCCCGTTCGGGGTCAATTAAGATAATCTTTGTTCCTTTCGCATATTCCTCTGTGATAATATGCTTTGTGGTCAGCAGACTTACCTTGTCCGGCAACGCCCATAATAACCCAATTTGAGTTTGTTCTGTCACCGTGTCGCAGCCACGGATCAATGGCAACCATACCGCCCGATACATCTTTTGCAAAATAATAGCCTCGCCCGTCCGAATATGAGGACGAAGCAAACGAACCCCCGGCATAGGTCGAAATCGGCATAAGCTTTTTTGCAGACATTTTCAATTTTATCATCAGGCACATGATAAGGCGAAATTGCTTTTATATGCGTTTTTTTGCAGATTTGCCAAGCCTCTCGCCTTGCATTTTACACTTTGCAATCGTTGTTTCCGCCTGTCTGCACCTCTGCCGGAACTGCTCCTCGTCACTGCTTGTAACCATAATAATATTTGAAACATATCCGACCGTTTCGCCGTTTTGGTCTATCTGTTTCATAATATTTTTCGCCCTGTTCAACGGCTTTCATAGCACGCTGTCTTACAAGCGGATCACGCGCACTTTCAGCCTCTCCCGTTTTCTGACGTATGGTTGAGGATATGTTTTGTATCAGTTCGCTGTTATCTGTCGGTGTAAAAGGTCTGACACACAATCGTTCCCGGCATATTATTTATTTTTGAAAGCCAGCCGATATTAACCTCCGGCGGATATTTTATAATGCCGTACAGCTTGCCGATATTTTCTCCTGCATACATACTGTTTCTTTTAAACTCCAAGCCCATAGGCGTGATAATATTTAATATTGCCTCATTCGCCTCTATGGGCAGAGTATCATATTTTTTCTTCATCAGCCGTTACCTCCCAGAATAGGAATTGACGGAATTATGTTCCCATCCTCAAAATGCGAGGATGCAGGATTTGCAAACAAATTGCAAAGCTGTACGATTTCATTATCTGCCAAAAGCTCAATATCCTTTTGCACCGAATTTAATCTTGCGCACAGCTCCTCCGCACGCTTTGTAAGATAGTCCTGCACTCCGTCATAGTATTTTTCCCAGATTATAAAGTAAAACTGTCTTTCAACCACATCGCCGCTTAATGCAAAATTATTGATTGTATCAATATTCTGCTTTAACAATTCCTTTGCTGCGGTGTTTCCGCTACCAGATATGCGTCTGTCAAATCATCAATCAAGCCAGAAATATTAACAGGTCTTGAAATTGAAAAATGCTTGAACGGCTTGTTTTCAGCCGACAGCTCTACCGCAAGATTGCGTATAATCACTTCCTGCTCCGCAATGCTCATAAGCTCAAGGGCAAGCGGCGGCACACGAATATATGCAAATACATAATGGTCTTTTGAATAAAGCAGACCGTTCTTTATATCAAGAACATTTACATAATCGTTTGCCGTCTGCTCACGCAGGTTTATTTCCGGTTTTTCCTTTTTACCGAATATACTCATTTAAAAAGCTCCTCTCTGCACTGATAGCTGTAATTTTTCTGCGTTTTTGAAAACGCAATCATATTTTTTGCATAATCAACCACGCTCTGATTTGTCGAATCCTTTGTAAGCACGGTTACTGTTGCCGCACATACAATAAGAATTGATGTGATTAAAAACGGCAGATTTTTATGAACGGAATATGCGGCAAAGGAAACAGCCCCTGCTATTGCCGTAACCACAGCAGTCTGAATAAACTGCGTTACACCGAATCCGTTAAATATCTCCGATTTTGTTTTCACTCCTTCGGGAATGTATAATTTTATCATAGCTGTTCATCACACTCCTTAAAAAAATAACCTTGTTCCGAGTTGGAATAAGGTTAAAAAATATGAAATAACCAAGTCTTTAATAACCCATACAAGCTCATTGATAGCAACGGCAATAAGCGAATTTCTTATTCTCCGTTTATATGTTCCTTGCTCCTCATCCGCACTCATAAGCCGTATGCAGCAATATATAACCCGAAAGCCCAATCCTGCACGGATTATATTTATAAGCAATGCGGATATATCGTTAATTGTTTGCATTAAATCACCTACTTCTTCACAACCGTTTTTTGCCATTTGAACCAGACGGGTTGTATGATAAACGGTATTCATCAGTTTCCGCCCGCACCAGCCGTAATCATAAATTCCTGTAAAAATCTCGGTGTTTTCAAAGCAAGCATCATAGCGGCAATACCCCAAAATACATGAGCGTTAAGCATCAGCCCAACGGACATTTTCGCAAGTGCAATCTGTACAGCCACCGTCAATGTACTTTGAAAAAAATTTCTTTACATATGTACCGAATACGCCCTTGTCATTTTCCATAAGTCCGGTACACGCAATCGGCATACCCATTCGTAGTATCAGTATTTCCATGCCTCGCATAAGGAATTGAATATACAGGAAGAAGAAGCATATAAAGAACACCAGAGAAATAACGGCATTAAATAAATTCAGTGACGCCATAGCCATAACACTGCTTGCAAAACTATCCGACAAGCTGCCGGACAGCGAATTCAGTATCTGATTTGTCATATCCTCTGTTGCCGCCGCAAGCCAGTCATACAGCGTTGGGAACGATACCGCCACAACAACCGCCCGTAAAAACTTTGTTACAAGATTTATCGGATCGGCGTCGGGATCGCCGTCCTGCCAAAGTATGTACAACAGATCAAACATACGCTTTAAGAACTTTAACACAATCAGCGATATTCGAAATTAAATATAACATCAAATGTCTGCTGAAAACCCGAACCGCCGAGCAGAGTTGTCATATACCGTTCAGCGTGCAGGGCTATCGGCACAATGGAATTAAGTATATTATTTACATAGTTTAAAGCGGCGCTAAGCAACGCTGATATTAAAGCAATCAATATGACTTCCATTTATGCCACCTCACAATTCCTCACCTTCGTCTGCCTCGTCCTCCGGTTCGTCAAAGCGATAGACCTGAGCAAGCTCCCTGTCCTGTTCCATAATCAACGCCCGCAAAGTTTCCCGTTCATCTTCACGGCGATTTGGTTCGGCATTGTGCCATAGTCCGAGAAGTTCATAAAACAAATGATCGGAGCACTGCATATTATATGCAAATGCGTTCGGCAGCTCCTCTGCGTCATCATCTATCAAATCAGTTATTTTTTCTTTACAAAGGCTATATCCTCCGCTTTGTCGATAATCTCACGCTTTGAGCGTCCGAGCAAAACGGTCATATAATTTTGATACAACTCATTTATTCTGTTGCGAAGCTTTTCTGTTATATCCATTCTGCATTTCCCTCCGTATCAGTTGTAGTATCCCACCAGCACATTGATTAAGACAGAAGCAACAACAGCGCCGATACACGAAACAATGGTTACCACAATACGGCTGTTCCATTTTTTTATGCTCCATCTCATCACTCATACCCTTGCGTATAAGGTAATAGATTATAAGCAGCACCGATACCGATGGTGCGATTACCAAAAGCCAAGAGGTAGCGTCCGATACAAGTTTTGCTGTCCCTGTTGCTATTTTACTTCCGGCAATATCCGCATAAGCGGTAGTAGTGAGCGCCGAAGCAGCCGCCATTGCCGCCGCTGCTATACCCTTAATCTTTCTTTTGAATGAATTGGTTAATTTCATCGTCAATACCTACCTTTTCTGTTTTTAATATATCCGGCGGAATCGTCTGCGTTCCGTGAATATTGTTTCTTATACTTGTTCGTGGCGCCGGGGCTGCGTTTGTATATTTGTTCCCACACCCCACAGCTTGATTTTACCGTCACAAGTGCGTACCTGTCTGCGGTTTTCCCGTTCAAACCTGACCTTTCTATTATGCTCGGGATCTCCGAGTCCGAACATTTTGTTAAAATACCATTTTGACAAATCCGGTGCATTTAACATTGAATTACTGCCGTTTGTGATAACAAAGGCTGAACGGTCTTTTTATTCTCCCGATTTCGTCAGGGGTTAAAAGCGGTCTACCTGTTAAATTGCTGCTTGCCGTCATACTTCCGGGACTGATACCGCTGCCCGAATACTGCGTGCTTTGCGAACTTGAAGCGACCGTATAATTGCCCATCTTTTCACTTATAATTTTTTTGTGTTTCGGGGCCGTCGGAACGCAGATAAATCCATATATGACAGTTGCCTGTGATGATAGGATATATCTCTCTGCCGTACTTTTTCTTCAAGCTGTGCAAAGTCCTGAAGATACAGATTAAACCGTATCCCGCGACCACCGCCGACTGTCAGCTTTGTATGAAATGCCGGGATAGGCATAAAATTACCGAACTCATCAAGATTAAAATTTACCCTGTTCTTGAGTCTGCCGCCCCTGTCATCCGCAACCTTGACAATCCTTTCATATGCCTGATTAACAAACAGTGACGCAAGGCTGTAATATGTCGGCTTTTCATCGGGAAGAATAATAAACAAAGCTGTTTTTTCGCATAATTCCTCCGCTTTAAAATCACATACAGATGTCATATCACATATATACGGATTTGTAAAAAGCCTTAGTGTTGTAAGCGCCGCAGTAAAAAGCTGCCTCTTGTTTTTGACGGTGCAACCTGAGATATGCCGAGCAAGGCTCTTGCAGGATGTGTTTCTCCCAGCTCCTTGATATACCGATTAAGCGGCAGCTCACCGTCGCCCGACTTGCACATTTCGGATATGAAATAATATACATTCGTCAGGTTTTGACATTCGGGATTATTTTTATTTTCATAAACAACCGCCATAATTGCCGCTGCAATAATGGAAGCTTCACCGTCAGACCATATCCTTTCTCCGTGTGCGTCCTCCGGGACAAGTGCCGCAGTTATATCCCAAACCGCATCCGGTCGCTTTTTGCTATATCACCGGTATTAACCTGTTCAATGACAGGTCTGAGGAAGTTATATCGTGAGCTTTTCAGTGGATTTTTTAAAATCGAGAGTCCGCACTTTATATCCCAATCTTTCAAGAAAAGGATATGTGTATTGATACAGTTCACCTTTGGGATCGCTGCATACAATATTCTCGCCCGATAATCCTTGAAGCCCGATGCTCTCAAGCACAACGGTTCTTGTTTTACCTGAACGGGTTGCTCCGATACAAAGAGTGTTGCATATCGTCGCCAACATAAACTATATCTTCATAATCTTTGTGTTTATACATTCCGATTACCGTGCCGCCTTGACTTAAAACATTCTCTTTCGGTGCAAAATGTTCTTTTTAGTTTCTTTTGATATATTCAAATAAAAATCAACTCCTTTGCAAGCAGCAATACAATCAAATATCCCATATACAAATACGGAATAAAAAGGTACGCTGTAAGATTTCAGATTTTTATGTTTTTTCAAAATTATATTTAGACTGAAAATTAAAGAAAGCAGACAGGCAATTACAAAACTGCAAAACATACCTGCGGGGCCGATGCTTAAACAGATTATGCAGGCAATATCAAAATCGCCGCTTCCGATTCTGTTCTTTAAAGCTTTTGACAAAATATTAAGTATGATAAACACAATTATGCTTTCAATCATAAATGCAGGAACTCTGTTCACTGCCGAGCTGCACATCATACAGAATCGAAGTAAAAACACAATAACCATCGCAATATATATCCATAATGCCGATACTGTTTTTTGTCTTTATATCGCTTATTGAAAACAGCCAGATAAATACCGCCGTTGTACCGTAAGTCAATAAATACAATATATTCGTTTTCAAATATTGAAGTATGGTAAATACTCCAAATGCAAGAAGTATGGCAAATATATATTTATTATATTTCAGGCTCATCTTCATCCTCATAGCCCTGTTCGGACATTTTTTTTCTGCCGCAAGCTCCTGTTCGGTTAGCTTGCGGAATGAATCTTCACCGTAAGCCAGTCCCAAACCGCTGCCGGAATCCCACCTGACATGTACAGTACCGATAGCATCAATATGTATTACACTGCCCCTGTCGCCGGGAACAAGCTTGCTATCCGGATCGTTCATATTGATAAGTGCAATTCTCGTTCCAACAGGGTATTGCTCCCGTAATTCATCAACTATTTTTTTTTATCAGGAAAACCTAACATTTTTATCGCCTCCGATATAAAATTTGAGGGCATACCGTTTGATATGCCCTCATAATTAAAATTATTTCACCCAAGTTTCGGTGTTATCAGCCAAGTTTGCAATGTGGGTGTTGCTCGCTTCCTCGATTGCATAAAATGCCCAATGCAAATTATTTTTAAGGTCAGTAAATTTGTTCAGCGATGAAAGATTTTTGTTGATATATCCCTCGTCAGCAATTCTGCCCATTGCCTTATTTACAACCGTTACTACCTCCGCACGGGTAATAGCGTTATCGCCTTTGAATGTTCCGTCAGCGTAACCATTGAGCCAGCCTGCGTGTTTTGCGTAGGCAACATCGGAATATGCCCAATAATTTGTTGCAACATCGGTGTATTTTACGGTGTAGCTGCCTTTCTTAACCTCATTAAACAATGCGTCAAAGCGTACCGTCATAGCAACAAATTCCGCACGGGTAACATTGTCATTTGGTCTGAATGTGTTATCTGCGTAACCTTTAATAATACCGTACTTTGAAAGATAGCCGATATAATCGTAATACCATTCGTTTTTGGATACATCATTAAAGCTTGACTTACCGCTGATTTTTTCGCCTTTCTGTTCGGAAATAAGCCTTGCAAAAATAGCAGCAGCTTCGGCACGGCTCATATTATTGTCCGGTCTGAAAGTGCCGTCCGCATATCCGAAAATATATGCTTTATGCTCACTTGCCGGAAGTATCAGCATACCGTTTTTATCCGTTGTGCCATTAGCTGTGTTATTTTTCTTATCTTTCAAAACGATAGAAATTTCAGCCTTTTGCATTGCCTTTATTGTCGGTTGCCTTAATGGTGTAGTAATTATCACCTGTGAGATCTGCTCCATTCGGAAGTGTCAGCGTGATTTTGCCGTCCTTGTCGGTTGATTTTGAAACAGATACAGTTTTGCCGTTTTTATCTGTTACTGTAATGTTTGTAATGTTGGAACTGATATAGCTGCCGCTGCTGCCGCCACGACCACCGCCGGAGGATGAGCCGCCGCCTGTTGACTTGGCAGGAACAGTAATTTTACCGTTTGTATCGGTAGATTTTGTTGCAGTTGCCTTGTTTTTATCCGTAACGGTTACGGAAACATTTGCAACGCCTTTATTCTCATTATCAAGAACGGTTACAGTTGTCTGATTTGAAGTTGTGAGCGTATGCGTATCGGGAAGCATAACGGTAATTTTACCGTCCTTAATTTCGATATACGCATTTTCGATTTTGCCTTTGGTGTCCTCAACAAGAATGTTATAAATGGTTTTAGTTCCTCGGTATCTTCCTTGCCGTCACCGTCGGTATCCTTGCCGGGGATAGTTTCGGAAATATCCGTTTTTCCGTCCTTATCCGTTACACCCTCATTTGACGGCGGAAGAATAATAGCTCCGTCTTTGTCGGTAACACCTGTCAAAGATTTTGTTTCCGTACCCTCAACGGCTTTTTCGGAAACAATAACACTCATATCCTTTACAGCCGTATTATCCGCCTTGTTTGATACAGTTACGATAATTCTGTTCGCATAATCAAACTTTACACCTTCGGGTAATTCAACAGAAATGTTTTCTGCCGATTTAACTGTGCCGTCCTCATTTTTTACTTCGGCATTATGTGTGATATGTGCCTTTTCAATAGCTCCGACAGCATTTTTCACGATTACAATATATCCGTTAACTTCGCCGTAGCCGTTGAAATCGGTAACATCAATGTTTGTCGGCGGCACGGTTGCTTTTCCGTTTTCGTCTGTAACATCAACCGCTGCTTTTGCTTCATCCTCGGCTGCGGTTTCAGAGATTACAACGGTCATACCTTTAACAGGCTTATCCTCGTTATCGGTTACAACAACGCTGATTCTGTTTTCGATGTCAATCTTGTTTGCTTCGGGAAGTTTGACAGACAATCTGCCGTCCTCTGAAATTGTGATGAACGCATTGGCAATCGGCGCTTTTTCATCGGTTACAACAACATTATACCCGTTGACATTGCCGACACCGTTTTCATCAGTAATATCCTCCGAAAGCGGCGGAACAACCATTTTTCCGTTTTCGTCAGTTTTGTCTGTCAAACTCTTTTCGGCTTTATCCGAAACGGTAACGGAAATGTCTTTCTGCGGATTTCCGTCTTTGTCGGTTACGGTTACTGTAATGCGATTTGCATAGTCAATATTTGTTCCGTCCGGCAATGTTACTGAAATTGTGTTATCATCGTTTAATTTCACAAAAGCGTTTTCAATAGCTCCGTTTTCATCATTGACAAACACATACATTCCGTCAATGCGTACTTTACCCGTATCGTCCGTAAAGCCGTCTTTGGCTGTCGGCAATGTGATTTTTCCGAACATATCGGTTATGCCTTTTTGTTGCGATAGGTAAGCTATTGATATTATCTCTTGCTTTTCCCCCGCCTAACACTGTACGTGCGACTTTCACCGCATACAGCGTCCCATCATTTTACTTTAACTAATTGTCCTATGTATTTGCGTTTTAATCATATTTATTCGTGTCATTTGATTTCTTCTAATCCTGCTAACACTCGCAGCTTGTTGAGTTTTTTCATTCCATTTTCGGATATTTTCAGACTTTCTACATATTTTGAGATGACATCTGGATTTTTGCGTGTATTAAAATGTGAATATCTTTTTGTAACAAATATAAGATTTTTATATGTATCATCTCCGCCAAGCTCTTTTCGGCATTTTATGATGACATTCCATATTTCCTATTGTTAGTTTCTGACCTGTTATTGCACATTTTCCGCACTGTCCCGTGTATAGTGAAATTCTATTATCATTGTATTCTATTGACATATTTCTTGCTGGATTTTCAAGCATATATCTCATAATATCAATGTCAATATCAAAAGATTTATATATTTCATTTCTACCT
>VOFC01006638.1_pt1 | contig 20971 bp, 27 predicted proteins | sample 5384161 | NCBI WGS metagenome assembly VOFC01 (sample SAMN12384722, study PRJNA508395) | human gut metagenome | isolation source: healthy gut B | host: Homo sapiens
TCACGCACGCAGCGGCCCGCAATAAGGCGAACGGCGCCCGTCACTTCGTGCCGCCCGGATTGATCTGGTCGGCGGCGGATGCGTCGGCGCCGCCCTCGGGGGCCGTTCTCGACCTTCTCGGCCTTGTCGGCGTGCTTGACGTGGTGGTCCGCACGACGCATGAGCACCTGGTCGATGTGGAAGCCGTCCATGTTGGTGACCTCGAAGCGGTAGCCCGCATACTCGACGAAGTCCCCGCGTTTGGGTACGCGGCGGAGCATGTACATGATGAAGCCCGAGACCGTCTCGTAGGTCTCCTCCTCGGGCATGCTCTCGATGCCGAACTCGCGCTCGATGTCGTCGACGGGCGTCGAGCCGTCAACGAGCCAGGTGCCGTCGGCGCGCTCGACGAGGAGCTGGTCGTCGGCCCAGACGTCGTAGTTGCCCATCACGGGCCAGAGGATGTCCTTGAGGGTGATGATGCCGACCGTGAGGCCGTATTCGTTGATGACGACCGCGAAGTCGGAGCTCTCCTTCTTGAAGAGGTCGAGCGTCTCGGTGAGCGTGAGCGAGTCGGGGATCGTGATGACGGGCTGCACGATGCCGGGCTTGCGGATCGAGAGGGACTCGCCGTCGGCATAGAGCTTGAGGAGCTGCTTCCCGTCGACGACGCCCAAAAACGTGGTCGATGTCGCCGTCGACGACGAGGAACTTGTTGTGGGGCGTGAGCGAGATCTTCTCGCGGATGCTCTCGTCACTCTCGTCGAGGCTGAAGTAGATGATGCTGTCGCGGGCCGTCATGGCGCTGGGTACCAGATGGTTTTCAAGGCCCATCATGTTCGTGATGGCGGTATGCTCAAGCGGCGCGATGACGCCCGCCTTGGCGCCCGCCTCGACCGTCGCGATTACGTCCTCGTTGGTGATCTGGTCCTGGTTGTTGAGCGGCACGCGCATCATGCGCATGATCGCGTTGGCGAGCACCGTCAGGAGCCAGACGAGCGGCTTGAGGAGCATGATGAGCGTCACCATCGGACTGATGCAGCGCACGGCCACCTTTTCGGGGCAGCTCATGGCGACGCGCTTCGGAATGAGGTCCGCGAACATCACGAAGAGAATCGTGACGAGCAGGAACGAGCAGAAGAAGGAGACGGGCGTGAGGGCCTCCGGCGGCACGACGTAGGCGAACACTGCGGCGAAGACGTCCGTGAACCGCCTCGCCGACCACGCCGCCGAGAATGGCCACGGCGTTGATGCCGACCTGCACCACCGAGAAGTAACCCGGATTCTCCTTGAGGGTTGAGAACGAGCCTGGCGCGGTGGTCGCCCTCTTCGGCCATGCGCTCGAGCCTCACCTTGCGGGAGCCTGCGAGGGCGATTTCAGACATGGCGAAGTACGCCGCGCCTATGATGAGAAGCGTGATGAGGACGAGCTGCGTGAGCATGACCGGGGTTTTCCAGAGATGACGTACGGAGACAGGCGGGCGTTGCCGCCGGCCGCTTATTGTACCGCAGCCCGCGTCCCGCACCGATTTGCGGGCGGGAAAAATTCGCACCCGCCCGAAGCACGACGTCCTGATCAGGATCCCCGCCGCCGATTTCGACGCAGGTGTCCGTCCTGAGGATAAGGAATCCTCGTGCTGTTACAATCATTTGATCCTCGGATTCCTACAAGACGACATACGAAATGTCCGACGCACTGCTTCATACGATCTCCAACGTGCTCGTCCTCGTCCTCACGGCGGGGATCGGCTGGCTTGCCGCCCAAACGGGCAAGCTCGACGACACGGGCCGCATCACGACGGCGAAGATCGTGAATCTCTCGATTCCGTTCTTCCTCTTCAATTCCGTCACGACGAAGTTCACGCACGACCAGCTCGTCGAGCTCCTCGGCATGGCCTGGCTGCCGTTCGTGACGGTCTGCCTCAACCTTCTCATCTCGCTCGCGCTCATCAGGCTCGGCCTCGTGCGCAGGGGAGCTCTCGGGCACCTTCACCGCGGCCTTCACGGGCTCAACCGTGCTCTTCGTGGGCGTGCCCATGACGACCGCGCTCTTCGGCGAAGAAGGCATTCCCCTACCTGCTCGTCTACTTCTTCGCCAACTGCGTCTTCATCTGGACCGTCGGCCTCTATGCCATCCAGACCGACGGCGTCGCGAAGACGGGCGGCGCGCGTCCAAAGCTCGCTTCGATGAAGAGCGTCAGAATGCTCTTCTCGCCGCCGCTTCTCTCCTTCATCGTCGGCATCGCCTTCGTCGTCCTTTCGATTCCGATCCCGCACTTCGTCGCGGCCACCGTGAAGAGCTTCGGCTCCGTCACCTCGCCGCTCGCGCTCTTCTTCATCGGCATGACGATCTTCAAAATCGGCGTCTCCGAGATGAAGCGCATGCCCCGCGAACTCGTCTTCGTGCTCCTCTCCTGCTTCGTGATCCGCCCGCTCGTGATGTACCTCGTCACGATCCCGTTCGACCTCGAGCCCATCATGCGCAAGGTCTTCGTCGCGGCCGCCGCCCTGCCCGTCTCGTCGGTCATCGCCGTTCTCGCACGCACTTACGGCGGCGACGAGCGCTTCGCCTCAAGAGCGATCGGCGTGACCACACTCTCGGCATCATCCCGGCCCTGCCCGTGATGCTCTTCATCGTGCATTTCGTCTGATCCGGATCTCGAAAAGCTGCGCGCAACGCCCGCACTACCCACGAAGAAGGGGCGCCCGTTCATGCAGATCGGACGCCCCTTTTTCAATCCCGATCCTTGTTCAGGATCTCATCGGGCGGCGAGCGCCTCGAGGCGCCTGACGGCCATGTTGGCCACGACGCTCACGGCGACGGGGAGGACCTCGTCGTTGAAGTCCATCTGCTGATTGTGGAGCGACACCTGGTGCTCCTCATCGCGGATGCCCACGCGGATGATCGCGCCTGGGATGCGGTTGAGGTACTCGAGAAGTCCTCGCTCGACATGAACGGACGGATGATGCGGACGTTGTCCTCACCGAGCAGGGCCTTCGTAACCTCGTGGGCGGCGATCGTCTGCTCCTCGCCGTTGATGACGGAGCCGATCATGCGGTCGTAGACGAGCTCGACCGTGCAGCCGTTGGCGGCGGCGATGCCCGTCACCATCGCGCGGATGTTCTCCTCGGCGAGGTCGCGGATCTCGGCAGGAAGGTGCGCACCGTGCCGCTCATCGTCAGTTCGCTCTGCACGACGTTGTTGGCCTTGAAGTTGCCGCAGTTGATCGAGCAGATGGAGACGACGGCGGACTCGATCGGGTCGACCTTGCGGGAGACGATCGTCTGGAGCGCCGTCACGATCTGGGCGGCGACAGGAATCGGGTCGACGCCGAGGTGCGGACGGCCGCCGTGCGTGCCCTTGCCGCGCAGCGTGATGTAGACGCTGTCGCTCGCGGCCTGGAGGGGACCCGGCTTGAAGCCGATCACGCCCTTGGGAAGATTGGGCTCGGTGTGGCCGCCGTAGATCTCCTCGATGCCGTACTTCTCGATGAGGCCCGCCTCGACGAGGGCCTTCGCACCCGTGCCGGCCTCTTCGGCGGCCTGGTGTACGAGCACGATGCGGCCGGGGAAGTCGTTGTGCGCGGCGAGCCAGCGGGCGGCGCCGAGAAGCCACGTCGTGGCCGTCATGGCCGCAGCAGTGGCCGCGGCCGGCAACCGTGCTCGCCCAGGGGCTTGCCGCAGCCGTCGTTCATCGGCAGGGCGTCCATGTCGGCACGGATGGCGATGGTGTGGCCGGGACGGCTGCCCTCGATCACGGCGATGACGCAGCCCTTGACGAGCTCCGTGTCGATCTCGACGATGCCGCTCTTCCTGTGATAGTCGCAGATCAGGCCACGGTGCGCTCGGTCTCGAAGCCGAGCTCGGGGTGTGCATGAATGTCGTGACGGATCTCCTCGAGCTCGGGCACGAGTTCGGCGACGCCGGGCAGAAGACGGTCTTGAAGAAGCAGAGCCATTTGGGGTTCTCCATTTTTGAACAATGGTCTTGGTGTCTGACGATTGTACGCCTTCCGAGAATCGAAAGGACCTTCCGCTTGCGCAGGAAGATCCTTTGGGGAGCGGCAGGTCCAGGGGAACGGCCTGCCTCATGTCACCGATTAACCGCGGTTACTTGTTGCCGAGGATCGTCTTGACGGCCATGCGGCCCGAGTTGATGGCGAATGCGGAGGCGGTGCCTTCGCCGATCTTCAGGTCATAGCCTGAAAGTTCCACAAAGGGGACACGTTTCAGCGTACGAGCGTGATCCCCAGCTCGCGTAGGAAAAGCTCGTCGCGAGCGGTGGTCTCTGTGGTAATGGTCCGCTTGCCGTAAGGCGTCTCGACCTGCATGGCGTACACCGCATCGAACCACTGCAAGATCTGCAACAAGGTCTTGTTTTCCAGCCACGACCGCAGCTTGCTCTCGTTTTTGAGTTGCACCGCCGACTTCGTGCCGTCGTCAACCCCCAGGCGTGCCTTGAGCTTTTTGAGCTCGTTGAGGAAGAAGAAGCAGTAGCCGAGTCCGACAAACTGCACGAACTGCCGTCCGCGCAATCTCTCCGGCGTCCAAACCCGGGATCGGCGCCCCACCATCGAGTGCTTCTGCGCCGCGAACAGCTCCTCGATCTTTTCGCGAAGACGGTAGTACCTCAGCGCTTCCCAAGTGTTTTTTCTCCGTGTTGCTGATCAACACGAAGAAGCCGTGCCCCGTCTGGTACTCATGAATGGCTTCGTCGTTGAACTCGACAACCTTGCCTTTGGACGTCTCTTTCACGAAGAAGAACCGTTCCACCTTCTGCTGTCCGGCCTTGTTCAGCGTCTCCCCGTTCTCGACGAGACCCTTGAGTTGCTTGAGCTCGCTGCGGAAAGCCGCTCGATCCGCCGTTGCCTTCTCGTCGTCGTAGAAGAAGTGGATGTGCAGGTTGCGCGGCAGAATCTGAACATCGCCCATACGGTACTGACCGCGGGTTCGTTGGCGAAGAATCTGAAACTCGTGCTTCACCGTCTTCGTCACGCCAAAAGTGAAGGTGCCGAACGGACACGCGTTTGCGTGCTTCGTGATTTCCTCCTTGATCTCGTCGAATGCCTCGCGAATCCATGATGTGGAGAGTTTCATCCGGGTGAGTGTCGGGATGCTGTGGCGCACGAAATCGAGCAAGTTCTCCTCGCTCGTGAACCCGCAGTCTGTCACGACGAGGGCGTCCTCTCCATGAGGCAGTCAAGTTGCTTGAGCGTGTTTTTGATGGACAGAACGTCGGGCACATTCCCAGGTTGGGCGTGGAACGCTAGAGGCTGAAGGGAATTAACCTCCATGATCGTCAACAGCTTCACGGACGGAAGGTTATTGCTTTTCCTTGCTGAAGCCATGCCTCGCTTCGATCTGACCGGCGCCATAAGTGTCGACCGTGGATGACTCCACCGCGAGGACTTTACGTTTCTCCGTCGGAGTATTCGCTCGAGTCATGAAGTACTGCTGAACCGCGGACTCGTTCAATGCGATGTCGTTGAAGAGGCGGCTGTACGTTTGCTCAGAAATGCCGTCCGCATAGGGGGCGCGATGAAGCGGGCGCATGCGGTCTCTCGGACGGTCGGTGAGGATCACACCATTTTTGAGGCATCCCGAATCGCGCCGCCATTCCCGCATGGCGCCGCTCGGGTACAATGCACGGAATCCGGCCCTCAACCGATTCAACCGGGATCCGCCGACCAGGACCCGCAACAAGACATGACCGACAGACTTCCGAAAACCCCCCCAGAGGCCGCAACCGTGCGGTCGAGCTCCTTCGCTGCGCCATCGACGTTTTCATCGAGTACGGCTACGAGGGGCGCGTCCCTCTCCCGCATCATCGAACGCTCGGGCGGCTCGCGCACCGTGATCTACCAGGTCTACGGCAACAAGGAGGGGCTCTTCCTCGCCGCCCTCGGCATGATGGCCGACGACGTCTATCAGGCCTACGTGAGCAACTACCATCCCGGCCGCAGCCTGCGCGAGGAGTTCGAGGCCTTCGGCCGCATCTTCCTCACGGGCATGTTCACCGAACGCGCCGTCGGCGCCTGCCGCCTCGTCTTCGCACAGTCCTTCGCCCGCCGTGACATCGGCGAATTCTTCTACCGCGAAGGCGTGAAGAAGAGCTACCAGTGCTTTGCCCGAGTCCTGCAGAACCACGTCGACGCCCCGATCGAGGAGCTCGAGGAGGCCGCCGCCCGCTTCATCGAAATGCTCCGCGGGCCCCTTCTCATGCGCATCCTCTGCACGCCCGAGACGCAGGTCACGCCCGAGGAGATCGAGGAGGCCGCCGTGCGCAGCGCCGACATCATGACCGTCTGGATGAACGAGCGCTGGCCCGAGACCAGAGCCGCCTGACCCGCACCGCTCCCATCATGGGCGCCGCCTCCCGAAGCGTGGACGCGGCGCCTTTTCGTGTCCGCCCGCCTTTCCCGAAATGCCTTGAAACATTTCCCGCGACTCCTCACGACTCTCGAAAACTACCGAAAACTACGCAATTCTGAGGCGAAACCGCGCCCAAAACACGACTTCCGCATCCCTCCGGCCACTCTCCCCGACGCCCCGCCGGTGTCTCCAAAAGGCCTCACGGCGTCACTTTTAGGGGAAAATACCCAGAAGTTCAAAGCGACACGAAAAACACGGAAAAATCGGACCGATTTTCCGCCTGAAACGACTGTCGCAGAGCGATTTGCAAAGATCATCGAATTATTTTGGCAGCGAGTTAACCCTATGAATCGTTTACCCTCAGGAAGCGCTTTCAACCCGTTTTATCCGCGTTTGCCCCGTTGACTTAAGGCGACGGGTCGGATAAGGTGCGCACGTATCAAAGATTTACAGGTTCCCCTGTCCTCCGGGATGCGGGATTCCACAGCCAAAGGAGATCGTATGGTCTACATTCACTTTGCACTGCTCTTCGCGTGCATCATCTACGCCGCCAAGCTCGGCGGCATCGGCGTCGGCATGGCCGGCGGCTTCGGCATGGCTATTGCCGTCTTCTGCCTCGGCATCCCGCCGGGTCCCATGCCCCTTGACGTGATCCTCATCATCATGTCCGTCCTCTTCGCCTGCTCCGTCATGCACGTTGCCGGCGGCATGGACTACATGGTTCGCGTTGCCTCCCGCGTTCTTCGCGCCAATCCGAAGTACATCAACATCCTCGCTCCGGCGATCGCCTTCCTTCTGACGATCCTCTCCGGCACGGGCTTCACGACGATGTCCATCCTGAACGTGATTCAGGAAGTGGCCAAGCAGAACGGCGTTCGTCCGTCCCAGCCGCTGACCTCCGCCGTCGTCGCCTCCCAGATCGCCATTTCCGCCTCCCCGATTTCGGCCGCCACCGCCGCCATGTGGGTTGTCGTTGAAACGATGGGCGTCTCCTTCGGCCAGGTCCTCTGCGTGATTCTGCCGGCCGGCCTCTTCGGCGCCGCCGTCGCTTCGCTCATCTCCGCCTTCAGGGCGTCGACCTTGAAAAAGGACCCGATCTTCCAGGCCCGCATGAAGGCCGGTCTCGTCGCCATGTCCTCTCAGGAACAGCGCGTGACGCTCCGCTTCCGAAGGGCGCCAAGCTCTCCGTCGTGATCTTCCTCCTCTCCGTGGTGTTCATCGTTGCCATGCTCCTCTTCAAGAAGGAAATCGGCCACACCCTCGGTTCCCGCGACATCATCGTCATCACGATGCTCTTCATCTCGATGCTGATGTACTGGTTCTGCGACGTCGAGCTCACCAAGATCAAGAACTCCTCGATCTTCAAGGGCGGTTATGAATCCCTCGTCGTGATTCTCGGCATCTGCTGGCTCGCCTCCACGGTCATCGGCATCTACATCCCGACGATTAAGGAACAGGCCACTGTCCTCCTCGGCCAGTACCCGGGCCTCCTCGCCCTCGCCTTCTTCTGCGTGTCCGCTCTGCTCTTCTCGCAGGGTGCCACCTCGGCCCTGCTCGTCCCGGTTGCCGCCAGCCTCGGTTGCGACGCCCCGATGATCCTCGCCTGCTTCGTGGCCGTCTCGGGCATCTTCGTCACGAACGTCTACCCGACCTCCGCCTTCGCCATCTCCTGCGACGACACGGGCTCCTTCATGGGCAAGTGGTCCGGCACGTACGTGATCAACCATCCGTTCTTCCTCCCGGGCTGCCTTGGCCTCGTCGCCGCCATCCCGTTCGGCTTCCTCATGGCCGGCCTCGTGTTCTAACACGCGGTTTCGAACAACGGTCCAAGCCTCAAACGGGCGTTCACCTTCCGGGCGAACGCCCGTTTTCGTTCCGCGAACGCCCGTTTTCTTGACATCGTCCTCCCTTCCGTATAAATTAGCTCTGCAATCTTCAGGGCAGGGTGAAAGTCCCTACCGGCGGTACAGCCCGCGAGCGCCTCTCCCTCAGGGGAAGCGCATGATCAGGTGAAACTCCTGGGCCGACGGTCACAGTCCGGATGTAAGAAGATGCAGGTCAAAGGCGGACGCGTGCCTGCGTCCGGCATGCGCGTGCCCGCCTGCGCCCTTGCCGTCGCCCTGAACGTTCGGCCAACACCGGGTTCGGGTCGCCTTCGTCTCTTCCTTGAGCGGAAGCTCCCCATCCCGCCTTCAATCCTCTAGAGAACCGAAGCCCTTGGCTTCGGACAAAGGAAGACACGTCATGACCCATGCGTTCGACACCATTGAAAAGGCGCTTGAAGACCTTCGCGCCGGCAAGATCATCCTCGTCACCGACGATCCCGATCGTGAAAACGAAGGCGACTTCATCTGTGCGGGCGAGTTTGCCACGCCCGAGAACATCAACTTCATGGCCGTCCACGGCCGCGGCCTCATCTGCATGCCCATGTCGGGCGAGCTCTGCGACAGGCTCGGCCTGGCGCCGATGGTCGCGAAGAACACCGACAACCACGAGACCGCCTTCACGGTGAGCATCGACCACGTCGAGACGACGACGGGCATCTCCGCCTTCGAGCGCTCCCACACGGCGCTCGCCGCCCTTCGCCCCGACGCCCGTCCCGAGGACTTCCGCCGCCCCGGCCACATGTTCCCGCTGCGCGCCAAGGCGGGCGGCGTGCTCGTGCGCAACGGCCACACCGAAGCCACCGTCGACCTGTGCCGCCTCGCGGGCCTCGCGCCCTGCGGCCTGTGCTGCGAGATCATGGCCGACGACGGCACGATGATGCGCACGCCCGAACTCATCGAGTTCGCCCGCAGGCACGACATGACCTTCATCACGATCGCCGACCTCCAGGCCTGGATCCGCGCCCGCGCCTAAATTCAGGACACTCACGACGCACCGCGTCTACTCCCGGCTTCACGACGGCCCGCCGTTTTCAACGAAACGGCGGGCCGAACTGCATCAGGATGCAAGCAAAACGCCGCCTTCACGCACACGGCGTCGCCTTTGCGCGTACACTTTGAAGTTCGACGCCGCCATTGACGAGCGGCCTTTCCCCCGCTTGAAACTCCGCCGGAAAACCTCATGAAGCTCATCAAGAAATCCAAGAAGCTCAACAACGTCCTCTACGACATCCGCGGCCCGATCGTCGACCGCGCCAAAGGAGATGGAGGCCCAGGGCCAGCAGCTCATCAAGCTCAACATCGGCAATCTCGCCTCGTTCGACTTCCAGGTCCCCGAGGAAATCCAGCGAGACATGATCCTCAACCTGCCCAACTCCGCGGGCTACTCCGACAGCAAAGGGCATCTTCGCCGCCCGCAAGGCCGTGATGCACTACACGCAGGAGCTCGGCATCAGGGGCGTGACGCTCGACGACATTTATCTCGGCAACGGCGCCTCGGACCTCATCTCGCTCGCGACGAACGCGCTGCTCGACGAAGGAGACGAACTCCTCATCCCGATGCCCGACTATCCGCTCTGGACAGCCACCACGAGCCTCTCGGGCGGCACCCCGTGCACTACCTCTGCGACGAGGAGAACGGTTGGCAGCCCGATCTTGACGACATCCGCGCCAAGATCACCCCGAGGACCCGCGGCATCGTGATCATCAACCCGAACAACCCGACGGGCGCCGTCTATCCGAAGGAGACGCTTCTCAAGCTCGTCGACATCGCCCGCGAGTTCGGCCTCATCATCTTCGCCGACGAGGTCTACGACAAGATCCTCTACGAGGATGCGAAGCACATCGCCATCGCGAGCCTCTCCACCGACGTCCTCACGATCACGTTCAATTCGCTCTCCAAGGCCTACCGCGCCTGCGGCTACCGTGCGGGCTGGATGATCATCTCGGGCAACAAGCTGCCCGCCCGCGACCTTCATTGAGGGGCCTCAACATGCTCGCCAACATGAAGCTCTGCGCCAACGTGCCGGGCCAGTGGGCGATCCAGACCGCGCTCGGCGGCTACCAGTCGATCAACGACCTCGTCTGCGAGGGCGGCCGCCTGCGCGTTCAGCGCGACCTCGCCTGGGAGCTCCTCACGCAGATTCCGGGCGTCACCTGCGTCCCCAGGGCTCGCTCTACATGTTCCCGAGGCTCGATCCGAAGATCTACCCGATCGAGAACGACCGCCAGTTCTTCAAAGGAGCTCCTGGAAGCCACGCGCGTCCTGCTCGTGCAGGGCACGGGCTTCAACTGGCCGCATCCCGATCACTTCCGCGTCGTGTTCCTGCCGCACGAGCCTCAGCTGCGCGAGGCCATCAGCCGCATTGCCGAATACCTCGCCGCCTGGCGCGCCGCACATCCCGTGAAGGAAGAACCCGCCACACCGAGGAAGAAGGAGGGCGCCGCCGAATAAGCGCTGTTCGGCAGCTTCCCGCCTGTCCATGCAGCGGCCTGAAGGCCATGATGTCTTCAGGCCGCTTTTTCTCATCCTATTTCCGTACCTCAACAGCGCCATGCAGAGCCTTCTCAGACGCTTCGCAAGGTGCTGACCAATCCGCTCATCATCGCGACCGTGGCGGGCCTTCTCGTCAAGGCATCGGGCCTCACGGTCCCGCAGACCGCCACGACCTTCCTCTCGCGCATCTGGGCAACGACTCGCTGGCGATGGGACTCCTCTGCATCGGCGCGGGCCTCAGGCTCCATGACTTCAGGGATCACCTCGCGCTCATCGACCTCCGTCGTCTGCCGCCTGCTTGCGGTCCCCGCCATCGCCTGGGGTGCCGTCACGCTCGCGGGCCTCGACCCCGTGGAGGCGGGCGTCGCGATCCTCTTTGCGGCGCTTCCCACCGCACACAGAGCTGCTACGTGATGACGGCCTCGATGAAGGGCGACGCCCCGTCGGTCGCCAACGTCACGACCGCCCAGACGCTCGCCGCCATGGCGACGCTCCCCTTCTGGATCTCGACGGTCCTCATCGGCCTCTCGCCCATCGCGGGCTGAGACCGGAATCAGGGAAAGGCAGATGCACGAACGTCCGCAGGACCGCGTGTCCTTGCGGGCGTCTCATTGTTCGATCCGGGATGAGGTCAGACCGACTCGAGGAGTCGCTCGAGCCTCGGAAGAAGCGTGCGGCGGCAGTATTCTGCCGTCTCGTCGCCGCCCGGGAGCTCGAGGAACATGCGGCCTGCGTCGAGCGTGAGCCCGAAGGCGCGCACGGCCTCGGGGCCGCCGCGCTCACTGCGTGACCACGCTCTTGACGGTGGCGATAACGCCCTTGGAGAAGCGTTCGGAAGCGGCGCGGAAGATCACGGCGTCCCTGTCGGTCTCGTCGACGGGGTGATCGGCCGCCTCGAGAAAGCCCTCGAACTCCCCCTTGAGGCGGTCGGCAAAGCGGTCCTTCATCAGTATGAAGTCGGCGCTCGAGGCGGTGCCGTAGGCGTCGCTCAGCGCCTGCGCGCGTTTTCGCGAAAGTCGATGCCGAGCTGGTGGCGATGCTCGGGCGAGAGATGCGCCCACTCGGCCGTGATGCGGCGCAGCAGGCCCACGAGACGCATGCTCGCGGCGATCTGGCCCGCAAAGATGATGTCGTCGATCACGAAGCTGCGCGCGATCGTGCCGATGCCCGCGTCAAGGAAGTTCTTCCAGCGGCGGAAGAAGAGGCGCTCCTCGTCGTCGCTCTCAAAGACTTCGCCCACGAGCGCAAGCGGGCTCGCGGCGTGCTCGGAGACGAGCCTGCGCACGTTGGCGGCAAAGCCCTCGAAACTCTCGAGCGCCGAAAAGGACGTACCCTCGCCCGCCTCGCGCTCAAAGCGCCCAAGCCAGGAGGCCTGCTCGAACGTCAGGTCCTCCATCAGCTTCCTGCAGCCCGACGGGAGGAAGCTCCTCGCCTGCTGCCAGTCCTCGAAAAGGCCCGTCGCGGCCGCCGTGAGGCGCTCGGAGCGCCTCCCTGATCATCGCCAGGCGCTCGGCCTCGGTGTGCATCACAGTCATGTTGTGTCGTCTTCTCATTGTTGTTGTGACGTCATGCGGCGCGCCTCGCTTTTCACAGGATTTCCCTGCGCACGGCGGGCCTTTCGCCCCGCCGTTCCTTTTTTTCGCGCTTGCATGAGAATGCTTCCCAATAGTTTACCTCAATCAAGGCATATCTGCCCTACCCAAGAGACTATTGATTTTTCGAACGACGGATTCGGCGGGACCGTTCCGGAGGCGTTCAGGGAGACGTAAATGAAAGAGCGCCCGGAGGCCTGGGACCTTCGGGCGCTTCAGGCGTCCTGCTGCGGCGCAGGACGGGGTTCAGGGGCTCCGCCCTGAGGCGGAGCGTCAGGCCTTATTTGATGGCGGCGACCTTCTGGCCGGCGAGGCGGCCGAAGACGAGGCAGTCAAGGATGGCCACGGAGCCGAGGCGCACTGCACCGTGCACGCCGCCCGTCGCTTCGCCGGCGGCGAAGAGATGGCCGATCGGCTTGTCGGAGCGGACGTCGAGGACTTCGCAGTTGTCGTCCGTGACGAGGCCGCCCATGCAGTGATGGACCTTGGGCTGGAGTTCGCAGACGTACCACGGACCTTCGACGAGCGGGACCTGGTCGTTGTTGATGTAGCGGCTCCAGACCGGGTCGGCCTTGGCCTTCACGACCTTGTTGAATTCCTCGACCTGTGCCTTGAGGGCGTCGGCCTTGATGCCGGCGGCCTTGGCGAGGGCTTCGAGCGAGTCGTACTTCTCGACGATCTTGCGTTCGAGCATTTTTTCAAGGAAGCCCGGGCGCTGCTTCTTGAGCGGCTGCACGTTGGGTTCGTTGCAGATGGCGAAGCACTTCTTGCCGTTGGCCTGTTCGACCATGATGGCGTCGGCGCGGACCTTGCGGTTGGCGAGCTCGTTGACGAAGCGCTTGCCTTCGGCGTTGACCCAGAGGCCGTATTCGGCGGCGGCCGTCTGGTTGAACTGCCAGCCGATGCCCATGCCCTTTTCACGCGGGCAACCCCACGGGCCACACTGGATCCAGTCGTTCTGGACCTGGAGGGCGCCGATGGCGGACGTTTCACGCCACATTTCGGACGTGGCGCCCGGCTGGTTCGTCGTATCGAGCGTTTCGTTGAGCTTCGGATCCTGGAACATGCGGAACTTCACGTCGGCGGAGAAGCCGCCGTAGCAGAGCACCACGCCCTTCGTCGCGCGGATCGTCTTCACCTTGCCGGAGTCGGCCTTCGGGAAGCGGTAGCCTTCGCGGACCTGAACGCCCTCGACGCCGTTGTCACCGCGGATGATGTGTTCGACGAACACGCGGTTGCGCAGCGGAATGCCGAGTTCCTTGCACTTGTCGAGTTCCTTCGTAACGATGCCCGAACCCGAGCCGTTCGTCGTCGTGACGTAGCGCGGAACGGAGTGACCGCCTTCCTGGCCGATGGCGTCGGGCAGGTACTGCACGCCGAGTTCCTTGACGGTCCATTCATAGTTGGAGAGCGCATGCTCGGCCAGATAGCGGACCTTGCTCGAGTAGTTCATGTAGTTGCCGGCCGTGAGAATGTCCTTCTCAAGCAGCTCGACCGAGTCCTCGATCTTGTGGAGCTTCTGCTGCGGGCAGCCCGTGGCGGTCAGAATGCCGCCGTTGATGATCGAGTTGCCGCCGAACGTGGCCATTTTTTCAAGAACGACGACGTTCGCGCCCGCCTTCTTCGCCTCAATGGCGGCGGCAAGACCGGCAAAGCCGGAGCCGATGACGATCACGTCGACGACTTCGTCCCACTTCTGCTTCGGAGAGGCGACGGCGACGGTGGAGCCTGCAAGAGCCGCACCGGCGGCGACTGCACCCTGGATGAGATGACGGCGGGAAAGATCGGTCATGGTAAATTCCTCCTCAAACTGACTCCAGACGAGCCGACTTCTCCTGAGGCCGCATCCGGAGATTCCGCCCTTCGCCCCCGACGGGACGCGGGCGAGCACAGGGCGCACTTTGTCGCCCCTTCGTTATCATCCTACTATCGACAGGCGCAATGCGGGAGAGAACAAACCCGCATCCGAATCACCTCCCACTGAATTCCCTGTTCAGGCCTATACGTCACTACCACAGTTCTTGACAGGACATGGAAAGACGACGCCGCAGGCGTTTTTGACCCCTCAACGCCCCTTTCTTCACGGTAACCGACGTTACACTTTGAAATAAAGTTGCATTTTCGACTCATGATTACGTATTTTTACTGAGTTTTTCTTTTGCACTTTTCCGCCAAAATCAGCAGAATCCCCTCGTCCCTAGGGATTACGCGAAGTACCCTAAGGGCTTCCCTAAATGCATCTCGCGTATTTCCCGCATTTTTGTTAGCATGAGGCTGACCAAAACAAGCGCATTGAACAGCCGTTCAGACCAGAAGAAGGCTGTTGCGGATTGAGGCGGTCGCGCCGGGAAAAGATACCTTCCCGGCAGCCCGGCGGGGAAGCGTCAGGCGGGTTCCGAAAGGAGCGCGGGCGCGCCCACCCGGGTCAAGCACGGGCGGCGCCATCCCTTTCACACCAGTCGCCCGTTACGGACCGCGTCCGGGGTGAAAGACGGACGCAAGAACCGGTAATCGTCAACCCATGCTCATCGGCGTTCTGCTTGGCATCGCTGCGGGTGCTCTCTGGGGCCTCATTTACATTGCGCCCTTCTTCTACCGCAGTACAACCCCGTTCTCGTCGCCCCTCGGGCGATTCATCGCCTTCGGCCCGTGTCGCTGCCCTTCATGTTCTTCATGAAGGAGGACCTCAAGCGATTCACGAAGCCCGACATCATCGAAGCCTTCCGACTTCCCCTTCTTCGGCAACGTCGTCTTCTACAGCCTGATCACCGTCTGCATCCGCATGTCGGGCGCTCCGCTTGCCGGCATGTTCATGGCCGTCATTCCCGTGCTCGTCGCCATCGTGGCGAACGTGCGCTATCAGCGCGAGGGCCGCGGCCTCTCGTGGGGCTCCATCACGCCGCCGCTCGTGCTCATCTTCTTCGGCCTCGTGATCGCCAACTGGACCGAATTCCAGTACATCACCTCCTCGGGCTCCACGGGCCTCGACTTCTGGATCGGCGTGCTTTTCGGCATCGCGGCCGTGATCTCCTGGACCTGGTTCTCCATCATGAACGGCGAATGGCTTCTCGCCCACCCGAAGCACAGCTCGTCCGCCTGGACGGCCCTGCAGGGCGTCACGGTGCTCCCCGTCGTCATGATCGCCTTCGCGATCCTCGCCTGGCCGTGCGGCTGGATGGACACCTCGGTGTCGCTTCTCGGTGAAACGCCGCTGCGCTTCCTCGGCGTGGCCCCTCATGATCGGCCTGCTCTGCAGCTGGGTCGCCATGCTCTGTTGGAACCAGATGTCCCAGCGCCTCGCCCTCCGGCCCGGCGGCCAGCTCATCGTCTTCGAGAGCATCTCCGCCGTCGTCTACGCCCTCATCTGGCGCGGCGAATGGCCCACCATCACGATGGTCATCGGCTTCACGATCCTGCTCGTGGGCGTGATGTGCCCCTCTATCGTCTTCGGCAAGTCCCCGCCAAGAAGGAGGACGAATCAAAAAGCGTGCGCGGCCCCGTCGAAGGCCGCGAAGCCTGAGGAAAAAAGCTTGAGGGCGAGGCCGCGTAAGGCCCCGCCGCGAAAAAGACCTTCGACATTGAGAAACGGCCCTGTCGCCTGTATGGCGTCCGGGCGTTTTCCATTCCCCTTCAGAAACGTGCCTTCCTACGGCAGCGCGAAGCAGATCTGCGAATTCTCCGCATCGAGCCTGTAGATGCGGTACTCGACGGGCAGGTGCCCGAAGGCCATCGAGATGCGCGCAAACCTCAGCACGGGCATCGGATCGGGAACGGCGAGCCGCACGGCCTCGCTCCCCTTCACGCACTCGTACCTCACCGCGCAGCGCTGGCTCGTGATCACCACGCCCATTTCGCGCGCATAGAACCTGTAGATCGAGTCGTCGGGCCTGTAGCCCCTGCGGTAGCGCTCGGCCGTGAGTCGGGGAAGAATTCGGGCAGCAGGAAGATCTCGTCCGAGGCCGCAATGCGCTCGCCCTCGGGCGTGCGCTTGACCATGTGCCTCACCATGTGGATCACCGTGTCGCCCGCCCGGATCCCGAGCCCCGCCGCAGCCTCCGCCGGACAGGGCGCCTCCTCAAGCAAGACGAGCCGCCTGAAGTCGAAACGCGTGCTGCCGTCCAAACTTTCGAAGGGCTGGAACCTGTTCTCCTCGGCCACCGTCGCAAGGGGTCGCCGCAAACGTGCCCGCACCCCCTGCCTGCGGATGAGCGCACCTTCCTCAACCAGAAGCTCCACGGCTCGCCTGAGCGTGCCGAGCGATACGCCGAGCTCCTCGGCAAGCACCGACTCCGTCGGAAGCCTGTCGCCGGGATGCCAGTCCCCATGCCGAAGCCTTTCGACCAACACATTCCTCACCTGCTCGTAAAGCGGGCATCTCGCAACGGCAAGACGGCTCCCCGTCTTCCTCAGCATGTGCGTTTCCTCATTCTTATGTTTCACGGTCATTTGCGCCTCCTCTACTCCTGCAGGAGTAGAAATTCATTCATATTGTAGATGACCCATATGCAACTCCGCCACCGAATGCCCCGCGGCGTGCCGTCCGCGTCATGCGTTTCCCAACGGTCAGGTCTGTCAGCATTCGTTACGCGCACGCTCGGGCGCGACGCCGCGTGCTTAGAATGACCTCACTCGCAATGCGAACGACTCAACTTTCCGCATCATCATGAACTTCAGGACGCTTTTCACACCCGCCGCCCTTGCGGCCTTCTTGCTCTTCCGGGCGCCGCCTCGGCGCTCGACGCCATTCCCGCCTCCTGTCTCAAGTGCAGGCAGGCTCCGGACGACACCGCCTTCATCACCTGCCTCTACGAATGTCTCGCGGATCTGAAGACCGCACCCGGCGCTTCCTCGGGCGACGCTTCGAAGTCGAAGGCCGGGACGCCTTCGGCCGATTCCGGAAAGTCGGGCAAAAAGACGCAGGCCGACGGCCTTCCCCCGCCTTTGAAGGCGGCTGGACGGTCTACGACAGGCCCGACGCCGCCGAGGGCGATCAGGCCCGAAGCGCCGAGCTCCTGAGCCGCAGCGCCGTCTCCGCCTTCTTCCAGCGCGTGCAGCCCGTTCTCGTCCTCGCCAAGGAAAAGAAGGGCGACGTCCATGCCTTCTCAACCTCGAGCCCGCCGTCGTGGGCTCCTTCTCGACCGCGTCCTCGTTCAGTTCGACGAGGCAGGCCCGCCCTGCCGCTCCGCGCCCTGATGGGCGGCAGCGCCGTCCTTCTTCAGGACAAGACCTTCCTCAAGGACCTTGCGTCCGCAAGGGAAGCTCTACGTCCGCCTTCGACCTCTTCGGCGCGCCCGCCCAGACCATGGCCTTTGATCTCGGCGACGTCAAGGGCGTCATGAAGTGGCTCGACGAGGCCGACGCCGTCAGGAGCTGAGACTTTCCCGGCGACTGTCCGACCTGCTCGTCAAAAAAGGCGGTGCATCTTCCTGCACCGCCTTTTTTCAACTCCTCAATCCCGATGCCTTGCGAGCGAGCACCAGGCCGCGAGAATCGTGAAGAGCGTCACGCCCGCCATGATCTCAAGCGCAGGATGAATCGAACCGCCCGTCTCGAGCCTTCGCATGACGATCTTCCCGCCGGCTCTCGCCCATTCGCAGGCAAAGAGCACGTGAAGAAGTGCGAGAAGGCGCGTGGCGCCCGCACCCTTCACGGCCAGAAGGATGAGTGCGCCAAGCGGCGCGGCCGCAGCCGCAAGCGGCACGCCGTGGTAGAGAAGATGCGCGCAGAAGAGCAGCGTCGAGAGCGCGGGCGGGATCGAGAGCAGCACCTTCCTCATCATGCCATCTCTTCTTCGCCGCAGTGTTCCTCGGCTTTTCGGGCGCCTTCACCGTGAGGCTCTTCACAAGATGCCTGATGGAAAGCACGGGATGCGATGCCGCAAGACGCGGCCCCGCATGGCGCATGACCTCACGCGCCTGCGCCTTCTCCTTTGCGCGATAACAATGGATGCGGCACTTGGCGCAGACGGGCTTCGACGCACCGTACGGACAGCACGCAAGGCGCTTGAGCGCATACGCGAGGAAGGCGCTGCATTCGGGACAGAGCCCGTCAGGGGCGCCCCGACGTGCCGTGGCGGTCCCCCTGCAATACATCGCCGTCATGATTCGGATCGTCTCCGCCTCCTCGCGAAGGACGGGATCGGTCTCAAGTCTTGCCATGCGAGAATTCGCCTCAGTCATGTGCATCTCCTGATCGCCTGTGAAAAAAGGGGATCTTAGTGAACACAGTCTGAGGCTAGCCTTAAGAACGGCACCATCCCCTCCTTCGGAGAGAGGCGGCGGGCGTCACCCCATCACCTTCGGGATGGCGTCGGCGATGAGTCTCGTGAAACCCCGCCCCGGCACGGCATTGACGCTCACCACCTTTCCCTCTCGCGCGAGGAGCTCGAACTTCACCGCCCCGCCGCCCGCATAGCCGCCTATCCTGCCGGACTTCTCGACCACGCGGTGGCATGGAATGATGACGTGCAGGGGATTGGCGCCGACGGCCGAGCCGACGGCGCGCGAGCCACCCTCGCATCCCGCCATGAGGGCGAGCATGCCGTAGGTGGTGGCGCAGCCGTCAGTTGATGTCGGTCAGCACGTGCCAGACGTGCCGCTGAAAGTCGGTGCCGTGAAGACGAATGGGAAGCTCGAAGATCGTGCGCCGGCCCGCGAGGTACTCCATGATCTGCACCTCGGCCTCGTCGATGAGGGACGAGTTGCCCTGCAAGACCGCCCGGCGCCCGCATCGCCCTGCCGTACGGGCGATGATGCGCTCCACTCTTTCGGGCTCTCCCGTGAGCCAGAGCGCAAACACCAGCGCGCCTTCGCAGGCTCCCACTCTCATTTTTTGCCGAGCGGCGTTTCTATGTCTCGGGTAACGATGACGGCCATGATCTTCTCCTGCAAGCAAAAGTCTGAAGAGATTAGCTTAGCGCAGATCCTCTCCGCGCTCCTCCCCCTGCACTTTCGCCGCACGGGACGATCATGAGCGCTGCCAGTATCGTCTCACGTCGCGCGGTCTCGGCAGTCCGCTCACCTTCTCCTCCAGATCGCAAAGGATCTCGTTGGCCTCCTGCAGGATGTCGAGCCTGTGCACGATGCCGCCCTCGACGCGGCGCACGTCGTTTCGCCTCCACTCGGCCGCCAGGCGGTCGACCCACCCCATGGAGCAGCCCAGCACGCTGCGGATGATGCTGCGGGTGAGTACTCGCGGCGCGATCACCTCGTCGCCTTCGAGGTGCCCGAAATGGCTCGTCCAGCTCAGGAGTACGACCTTCATCGCCTGCTCGGAGTTCAGGAGCGTGAGACAGGCGAAGGCAAGGCGGTCGGAGAGCATTGAGAGTTCGCACTGAGTGGCGAGCAGCATGAAGAGATCGGGATTGCGTCTGGCGATTTCGAAGAACTCCCGGTGCTCGCACCAGACGATGGAGGTGGGCAGGATGGCCTCGTAGGCGCCGACTGCGGGACGGTGCGAGAAGATGTTGAGGTTGCCCGTGGCGATGTTGCCGGCCCCGCGAGGCCGATCTGATTGTCGGACTTTGCGCCGTAGGTGCCGAGCTTGCGCGCGACGAGGCCCTTCTTGACGACCGCGAAACGGCTCACGGGTTCGCCCCTCGCGGTAGATCTGCGCGCCGGGCGCGAGCACGGACTCCTGCCCGATGTTCTCAGAAGCCTCAGAAGCTCGGGATGGAGCGGCGGGCAGATCCACGGCACGAGCGGAATGCGGTGGAAGTAGTCTTCAATGGGAAGGCATCGGGTGCCAGCAAAGGTCGGTTGGGCGGAGGCGCTCACGGCCGGGCTCCTTCTGGTCGAAAGATCCGCCTTCACGGCGAAGGCAAGGTCTTCATCTGGGTCATTGGGCCTTATTTTAGCCGCCGCACAAACGTTTTGGAAAAAGTCCGCCATCAGAACCCGAAACCGACAAAGCCGGCCGTCTGCGAGGGACGACCGGCTTCGCCGGGCGGCGCATGTACAGGCTTGCGCCGCAGCTGAGAATGGTTCGATTGACGCGCCTTACTTCGCCTTGCCGAACCACTTCATCATGAGCTTGTCGAATTCGCCGTTTTCCTTGAGGGCCTTGAGGGGCCGCGTTGAGTTCGGCGGCGAGTTCGGGACGATCCTTGGCGACGACCATGGCGAAGTCGTCGGCGGAGAGCATATCGGGCAGGTGCACGACCTTCTTGGCAAGGCGCGGCTGCTGCGTGAGGATGTAGTCCGTCACGGGCTTGTCGTTGATGACGGCCTCGCAGCCGCCGTTGGCGAGCTCGAGGATGGCATCGCCCGCATTGTTGAACGTCTGGACCTTGGCGTCCTTGATGTCCTTGGCCTTGGCGGCAGCCGTCGTGCCGATCTGCACGGCGAGCTTCCTGCCGTCAAGATCCTTGAAGCCCTGGATCTTGTCCTCGTTGCCCTTGGCGACGAGCACCGTCAGGCCGGACTTGTAGAACGGTTCCGTGAAGAGAACGCGCTTCTTGCGCTCCTCGGTGACGGAGAAGCCGGAGGCGCCGACGTCGACGGAGCCGGAGAGCACTGCCGGGATGATGCCGTCAAAGGCCATGTTCGTGATCTTGACCTCGTAGCCCGCCTGCTTGCCCATCGCACGGATAAGATCCATTTCGAAGCCCGTGATCTCCTGCGTCTTCGTGTTGACGAATTCAAAGGGCGG
>VOFC01006651.1_pt1 | contig 20967 bp, 48 predicted proteins | sample 5384161 | NCBI WGS metagenome assembly VOFC01 (sample SAMN12384722, study PRJNA508395) | human gut metagenome | isolation source: healthy gut B | host: Homo sapiens
GGTGTAAATACATATCCTAATTTTAAATGGTTAAATGTTGTTGATTCAGAAGGTAAATATAATGAAATATATAATAGATATGCACACATACATGTTGCAATTGGAGATGAAACTAAGTTCGAGTTATTAGCTCCAGATGCATATTTGGTTTCATTAAAATATGATGATATAAAAAATCTGAATATAAAATATTTATATTCAAATCAAGAATATTCTAAAGATATAGTTGATAAATTCCATTTAGAAAATAGATACAGTGATAAAGGAAGAAATCAATATATTTATGAATTTATACAATAATAAAATAGGAGAGAAAATGAAAATTTTACTAATAATACCTGCATATAACGAAGAAGAAAATATTTTAAATGTATGTAATATAATAAAATATTATAATAAAAATGCAGAACAAAAATTAGATTATATCGTAATTAATGATGGGTCTAAGGATAGCACATTAAAATATTGGAAAACAATAATATTAATCATATCAATTTAATACATAATTTAGGAATCAGGGGAGCTGTGCAAACTGGATATAAATATGCATATGATAATGATTATGATATTGCTATACAGTTTGATGGAGATGGGCAACATGATGTGAATTGTGTTCCAAAAAATATGTGAGCCAGTAATAAGTGGACAAGTTGATATGTGTATAGGAACTCGATATTTAGATAAAAAAAAATCAAGTAAATTTCAGTCAACATTTATGAGAAGATTAGGTAAGAATATAATTTCAATATTAATAAAAATGTTATGTAAGAAAAATATAACAGATCCTACATCTGGATTTAGAGCTGTAAATAGAAGAACAATAGAAGAGTTTTCAAAAAGAATTATCCTACAGAATATCCAGAACCAGAATCCACTGTTGTAATTTTAAAAAAGGATTTAATGTAAGTGAAATCCCTGTAAGCATGAATGAGAGAACTGGAGGAAAATCATCAATAAACATTTGGAAAAGTGTAGATTATATGATAAAAAGTAACGTTAGCAGTCTTGCTAGGTAGTATTAAATAGAAAGGATGAACTTGATATGACAATAAATTTAAGAATAGCTCTAATAATAATGATTTTAATATATGTTAGTTTGATTTAAAAAAAATTCAAAGTAAAAAAATTGCAATTAAATTTTTCAACTTTTTGGATTATTAGTGGAGTATTATTACTATTAGCTGTAATAACTCCAAATTTAATTGAAAATCTTACTAAATTATTAGGATTTGAAGTCCCAGCAAATATGTTGTTTTTTGTATAACAATTTTTGTAGCATTTTATTTAATTTTCAATCTTACAATAAAATTGTCAAATGAAGCACAAAAAATACATTATTAATACAAGAAATTTCTCTTTTAAAAAAGTAGAATATCAAAATTAGAAGAAAAAAAAATAAAGAGGAGAAAAAATAAAATGAATACATTTAAAAATCACACATTTGTTGTGTGTGCATATAAAAAATCACCTTTTTTAGAAGAATGTATAAAATCACTTCTTAATCAAAATATAAAAAGTAATATTATAATGACTACATCAACACCAAATGAATATATAGAAGGTCTATCACAAAAATATGACATACCATTATTCATAAATAAAGGTGAGACAGGAATAGGACAAGATTGGAATTTTGGGATAAGTAATACAAAAACTGATTATGTAACAGTAGCGCACCAAGATGATGTTTATAATCCAAATTATTTAGAAGAAATTGTCAAGTTTTTAAATAAAGGAAAAAGATTTTGTAATTGCATTTTCGGATTATAGAGAAATAAAAAATGGAAAAATAATACCTTTAACATTAAATCTTAAAATAAAAAAAAATATTACTATCACCATTGAAAGTTTTTTAAAAATCTAAATTCATAAAAAGAAGAGTATTAGCACTAGGGTCAAGCATATGTTGCCCAAGTGTTACAGTAAATACAAAAATAACTGGAAAAATGCCTTATAAAACAGTATTAAAATGTGATTTAGATTGGGATACTTGGTATGAAATGGCAAAATACAAAGAAAATTTTTTGTACATAAATAAAGAACTTATGCAACACAGGATTCATGAAGATTCAGAGACTTCAAATTTAATTGAAAATAACATTAGATTAGAAGAAGATTTAATAATGCTAAACAAATTCTGGCCAAAACAAATAGCAAAATTCATAATGTACTTTTACGGAAAAGCTATAAAAACAAACAAAATATAGAGGAGAAATAATTATGAAAGTATCATTAATTGCGATTTTTATACTTGTATCAATTGCATCATTTATAACACAAAAATTTAAATTTAAACAGGAGAGTTCTGTAACTATAACTTTTTGGGAATCACATTATTTTTATATTTATCAGGGCTATTTAATTTAATGAGATTTGCAGTAGTTATAATATATATTATATCAGTAATTTCTTTTATATATATTATATACTGCTTGATAAAAAAAAGAAAATAAAATTGAGTCAAATTTTTACGCCAGGAATACTTTTTATATTTTAACAATATTTATAATGACATTTATCGTATTAGATACAAACTATTATGAATGGGATGAATTTTCACATTGGGGAGCAAATTTAAAGGCTATGGTTCAACATAATTTGTTTTGGTCTAATAATATATATGATGGAGTTCATGTAGTTTATCCTCCTCTTGCTGGATTAGTCGAATACTTTTTTGCAAAATAAACGGAGGGTTTGCAGAAGATATATCTTATATTGCTATCAATACATTTATAATAACTCTATTATTACCATTTTGTAAAAATGATAGATTTAATGCAAAAGGAATTATAAAAACAAATATTGTTTTGGATATTTATTTATTTAACAATAAAAGTTTGTAATTTTCAATTAACTTCAATTTATATAGATTTGCTATTAGGAATTTTATTTGCAAGTGGAATGTATTTGGCATACAGGTTGGAAAAATAAAGCTGATAAAATAAATTTGATTTTAATTTTAATTTCTATGCCGTTACTAAAAGATACAGGATTGCTATTTTTGGGAATTATATTAATGCAAATATTCTTTAATAAAGTTATATTAAAGATAATAATAGATAAAAAAAATATCAAAAGATAATTTTATAAAAATTGGAGTTATTTTTGGAATTTTAGTTATTTCATTAGGATTATATGGAACATGGAAAATATACTGTGGAGCAAATAATAGATATTTAGATGATAGGCATGACAAAAATGCTATATCAGAAATAGATATAAAAAAGAATACATAAAAGCAGTATTATTAATAAATACAGATAATTCAAAATACACAGATATCTCTTCTAGTTTTTATGATAATCTTAATAAAGAAGCAGTAATTGGAAGCTTAGATAGTAATATTACAACTATAAAATTATTCGTATTATTGAATATTGTTGGATTAATCTTATATTTAGTTAGTGAGGATAAATTAAATAGGAAAAAAATAACAACATTTTTTTATAGCATTTGATATAGGATTTGTCTTATATTGTTTGTTATTATTAGCAACATTTATGTTTGCTTTTACAGAAACAGAAGGAAGAAATTTAGCCAGTTATTCAAGATATATTACAACATATTTTATAGCATGGATAATATCTTTGATGGGAATAGCTATTAATAATAAAGATAAAAATGAACTAGTTGCTATATTGGTAGCTATATGTTTATGCATATATCCAATGAATGCATTAAGCATTATTAATGTTTTTGCAAGAAAAAATCAATCTGGAATTACGGATGAAATAAGATGGGAAGCAAGTATAATTAAAGATAAAGTAAAACTAGATGAAAAAAGTATATTTAATATACCAAAATGATGGTGGTGGATACGATTATCATAAATTAAGATATTCAATATCTCCAATTGTTACAAATCTAATGTATGAATGGAGTTTAGGACCCTAAATATTATCCAGATGATATTTGAGTAATGATATAACTAAAGAAGAGTTTGAAAAAAAATTAATTAATGAAAAATTTGATTATGTATTTATAGCTCAAATAGATGAACAGTTTATAAAAATTTATGGAGATTTAATTGAAGGAAATTATAACTCTGAAAAATTTTGAAAGTTTAAGTAATAAATTACTGAAAGTAAATCAAGTAAACGAGAATGAAGTAAAACTAAGTATTGTAGAATAATTATATATTAAGGAGAAAAGATATGAGTAAAATAGCAGTATTAATACCATGTTATAATGAAGAAAAAACTATTGAAAAGGTAATTAAGGATTTTAGAAAAGAGTTACCTGATGCAGATATTTATGTTTATGATAATAATTCTAAAGACAAAACTTCAGAAATTGCTGAAAAAAAATGGAGCAATTTTAAAACATGAATTCAAGCAGGGAAAGGGTAATGTTGTAAGAAGTATGTTTTATGATATTGAGGCAGATATATATGTTATGGTGGATGGAGATGATACATATCCAGCAGAATTTGTTCATCAATTAATAAAACCAATTGAAGAAGGAAAAGCTGATATGTGTATAGGTGATAGACTTTCAAATGGAACATATCAAAAGGAAAAAACAAAAGACCTTTTCATGAATTTGGAAACAATCTAGTAAAAAAAAGCAATAAATGTATTATTTAAAACTAATTTAAAAGATATTATGACAGGTTATAGAGTTTTTAATAAAAAATTTAAAAAAAAACATGCCTGTAATGACACCTAAATTTGAAATAGAGACAGAGATGTCATTATATGCATTAGATAAAGGATTCACTATAAAAGAAATTCCAATCGATTATAGAGATAGACCAGAAGGAAGTATTTCTAAGTTAAACACTGTTAGTGATGGAATAAAAGTTGTAAAAAAACAATTATTAAAATGTATAAAAATTATAAACCTTTAAAGTTTTTTTACGTATATGGCTTTTATAGTATTTATATTAGGATTATTTGTTGGAGTACCTGTTATAAACGAATTCATAAAAACTAAATATATAACAAAAGTTCCATCAGCTATTCTTGCAACAGGATTAGTTACATTATCTGTTATAATAGGGCAATGTGGCGTTATATTAGATACTGTTGTAAAAATTAATAAAGAAAATTATCAATTAAATTTATTAAAATACAAACAAATAGAAGATTTAAAAAATAGATAGTATAAAAAAACCTTGAATTGAAAGGATGAACACGATGAATAAAAAGGAGAAAAAATATTATGAAAATTATATTAATAGTAATATATTTATTATTAACAGTTTCAGGATTAGTTTTAATGAAACTTGAGGGAATTCTGGTACAGTAACTATATCAAACAAAGAATTATCATTTGGAATTAGCTTAATAAGTGCTTTAGGTTTTATATGTTACATTTGTAGTTTCCTTTTATATACTAAAATTATAATGATGTTTGACTTAAGTTACATTGTTCCAATAACAACAGGAATAGCTCAGATTTTAACTTTAATTGCATCATATTTAGTATTTAAAGATGAGATGAGTATACAATCAGTTAGTGGAGCCATTATTGTAATAGTAGGAATTTTAATTATGAATTAAGAGGTAGTAAAAAGATTCGAGAGGAAATAAAAGATGAATGTAAAAAGATTATTACAAATTATATACAATATTTTATTTTAATAGTTGTAGTTTTATTTTTATGTGTATACCATTGTTTAAACATGGTTTTATTGATACCCATGATGGACATTATTATGTTATTTATCCGCCATTGGTTACTTACATAGGAGCAATATTAAAGTTATTTGTTCCAACATATACTACTATAGCAATAAAAGGTATTTTAATATTATTAACATTTATTTCAGCATTTGGAATGTATAAATTAATGATGGAAATAACAGGAAGGAAAAGTATATCATTAATAACAGCAGTAATTTATATATCAGCACCATACAGATTAACAGATATTTATGTTAGATTAGCAATAGGTGAAGTATTAGCTTTAGCTTTTATGCCAATATTATTTCAAGGATTATATAATTTATTTAATAAAGATGGAAAAAAGGATTATTTAATTGTTATAGGAACAGTTGCAATAATGCTTTCTCATAATATTAGTACATTATTAATTGCTGGTATTTCAGTAATATATGTTTTAATAAATATAACAAAGCTTAAAGAAAAAAGAGTATGGTTAAAGCTTTTTAATAGATGCAGTTTTGTATTACAATTGTTGGATTCTTTTATGGACCATTATTGGAAAGCAAACTATCATCTGATTATGCAGCATTTGATGAAGGTTTTTCAATGTCAAAAGATGAATTATCAAAGCAAGTATTACATATAAATCAATTATTTGACAATAGCTTTAAAACTGGTAGTTCTATACCTTTAGGGAGAAAATGATGATGGAACAAATGAATTAAGTTTTGCAATAGGTTTACAAATTATAATACCATTATTATTAGTTCCTTTTTATATATAAGAAAATAAAAAAGAAAGTAAAAAACACTATTTATATTGTTTGATATTAGGTCTGTTTTGTATTGTAGCAACAACAAAGGCAATTCCTTGGAATAAAGTACCTGATATATTAGTTATGATACAAGTGCCTTTGGAGATTATTAATGCCTGCAACATTTTTATTAAGTATGGCTGCAGGACTAACATTGTATTATGAATATGATGATATTAAACCAAAATATATATTTACTATTATAGTAGCAATATGTGTGTATATAGTACCATGTTTTTATAATTTGAATTACATAGACTCATTTGAAGAAAATACAATGATAGAAACAAAATTTGGAGTTGTAAATAGTTCAAATTTTGAATATTTTCCATCAAAAGCAAGAAACAATGTGGACTATGTCAAACAAAGAAAAAAGATGAAGCGATAATTATTGATGGAACAGCTACAATAAAAAATCAACAAAAAAGATGGAACAAAATGAGTTTTGATATAATAAAAAATGACTCTGATAGTGTAAAAAATAGAATTACCATATATTTTTTTATGTTGGTTATAATGCAACATTAAATGGAGAAAAATCCAGATTACAGAATCTGATATGGGATTTTTAGAAATAAATGTTAATGAACACAAAACAGGAAAAATTGAAATTAGGTATTCTAGTGCAAACGTTATGAATGTAACAAAAGTTATAATAATAAGTGTATTTATATTTGTTTTATATTGTTTAAAAGATAAAATAATATATTTAATAAAAAAACAGAAATAAAATTTTAGAATTATACAAAAAAATATAAAGAAGTAATTAATTATCTAGTTTTTGGTGTATTAGCAACAATTGTTAATTTTGTTTCATATTTTATTGCAGCTAAATTATTAGGAATAGAAGAAGTCGTAAGTAGCGGGTATATCATGGTTCTGTTCAGTATTATTCGCTTATATTACAAATAAAATATTTGTATTTGAAAAGCAAAACACATGGATTGTATGAATTAATAAAAGAGATGACATCATTTTTCTTAGCAAGAATTATTTCAGGAGCTTTATGTGATGTTGGAACATTTGCTATTATGGTAAAAAGTAATACATATAAATGATGTAATATCAAAATTAGTAACAAAGTTATGGTAGTAATTGTAAACTACATATTTAGTAAACTGATTATATTTAAAAAAGAAAAGAAGGAGGACTAAATAATGGATAAAAAAGTAGCAGAAGAATGCTGAAAAGAGTAAAAAGAAAACTTAAAAAATTAGAAAATTATGACAATGAAATAATATTTGTAAATGACGGAAGTAAAGACAAAACATTAGAGATACTAGAAAATATTGCTAAAAATGATACAAGTGTAAAAATAATATCATTTTCAAGAAATTTTGGACACCAAGCAGCTGTAACTGCAGGCTTAAAGTTTGTAACAGGAGATGTAATATTAATAATAGATGCAGACTTACAAGATCCACCAGAATTATTACCAGATATGTTAAAATTATGGGAAGAAGGAAATGAAGTAATATACGGAAAAAAGAAAATAAAGAGAAGGTGAGAGTGCATTCAAATTATTTACAGCAAAAATGTTTTATAAAACATTAAATGCATTATCAGATGTTGAAATACCAAAAAATACTGGCGACTTTAGATTAGTAGATAGAAAAGTAGTTGATACAATAAATATTTTACCAGAACACAACAAATTTTTAAGAGGATTATTTAGTTGGGTAGGATTTAAACAAGTTCCATTAGAGTATGAAAGAAAAGAAAGATTTGCAGGAGAAACAAAATATCCTTTGAAAAAAAAATGCTAAAATTAGCATCAGATGGTATTATAAGTTTTTCTACAAAACCATTAAAATTAGTTGGAGCATTAGGAATAATATCAATAATAATATCAGTTATATTATTAATTTATGCATTAGTATCATATGCATGTAAATTAAATAATTTATCTGCTGGATGGACATCTATTATGGTTGCTATAACATTTTCTCAGGAATTCAATTGCTATCAATATGGATTATATCTGAATATGTTGGAAGAATATATGACGAAACAAAGCAAAGGCCTCAGTATATAATAGACAAAGAAATTAATATAGAAAAATAAAATTTAAAATTGGTAAATAATTCAAAGAGATTTTTTAATATAAATTATTGAAAAATCTCTTTTTACATATATAATAAAATTTAGTAAGATTGCAATTATATATTTATAAAAAAAAGAAGTGAAATAATATAAATGAAAAAAATAAAAGTTATTATTTTAAATATAATAATTATAATAATTTTAAATTTATTTTCACCAATAATATCAAAATCAAATGAAATTAGAAACGATATACCAGAAAATACAATTATTAATAATACGATTACTAATAATACGATTAATGAAAATAAACAAACCAATATAGTGGTAGAAAATGATATTAATAATCAATCTGACAATAATTGTATAGATGCTGAAACAATTAATAATAGCATCAGTGAAAATAAAAATAATGAAAATATCAACTTATTAAATTCACAAACTGAAGATAAAAAAATGGGGATAAAATATTCATCTCATGTGCAAGATGTTGGATGGCAAAAAAGTTATTATTAATGGAGAGATTTCAGGAACAACAGGAAAAAAAAAAAAAAATAGAAGCAATAAAATATCATTAGTAAACGCTCCAGATAATGTTAGTTTAAAATATAGAACTTATTTAGAAAATAGTGGTTGGCAATCATGGGTTAATCAAGGAGAAATATCAGGGACAACAGGACAAAATAGAAAGATTTATGGTATTAGAATAAAATTAGAAGGAACATATAATTACTCAATTCAATACAGAGCTCATATTCAAGATATAGGATGGTCAAGCTGGAAAAAAAGATGGTGAAATAGTAGGAGACATAGCTTCAAATAAAAAAATAGAAGCTATTCAAATTAGAGTAATTGAAGAAGAAAGTGCTGCTCGAAAATCTTTAGGAGTAGAATATTATACATATTTAGAAGGAAGTTCCAATAATGAAAATAAGATTGAATATGATGGCGATATTTCCGGAACAACAGGTGAAAACAGAAAAATGGAAGGAATTGAAATACAATTAATTAATGCACCATCAAATGCACATATAAAATATAAAACGCATGTACAAGACAAAGGATGGCTAGAATGGGTAAAAGATGGCGGACTATCAGGAATAATTAATAAAGGTTTAAAAATAGAAGCTATACAAATTGAGTTAGAAAATATGCCAGAATACACAGTACAATATCAAGTTCATGTACAAGATGAAGGTTGGACAGGTTGGTATATAGATGGAGAAATGGCAGGAACAACAGGACAAAACAAAAAAATAGAAGCTATAAAAATTCAAATAGTCTCTAAAAAGACAAAAAAAGATGACAGTTACATATAAATCTTACATTCAAGATTTAGGCTGGGGAAAGTGAAAAAAAAAAACTGAACAAACAGGAACAACAGGAAAAAATAAAAAATAGAAGCAATAAAAATATCATTAGTAAACGCTCAGATAATGTTAGTTTAAAATATAGAACTTATTTAGAAAATAGTGGTTGGCAATCATGGGTTAATCAAGGAGAAAGTATCAGGAACAACAGGACAAAATAGAAAGATTTATGGTATTAGAATAAAATTAGAAGGAACATATAATTACTCAATTCAATACAGAGCTCATATTCAAGATATAGGATGGTCAAGCTGGAAAAAAGATGGTGAAATAGTAGGAGACATAGCTTCAAATAAAAAAAAAATAGAAGCTATTCAAATTAGAAATTGAAGCCGAAAATGCTGCACGAAAATCTTTAGGAGTAGAATATTATACATATTTAGAAGGAAGTTCAATAATGAAAATAAGATTGAATATGATGACGATATTTCGGAACAACAGGTGAAAACAGAAAAATGGAAGGAATTGAAATACAATTAATTAATGCACCATCAAATGCACATATAAAATATAAAACGCATGTACAAGACAAAGGATGGCTAGAATGGGTAAAAGATGGCGGATTATCAGGAATAATTAATAAAGGTTTAAAAATAGAAGCTATACAAATTGAGTTAGAAAATATGTCTGAATACACAGTAGAATATCAAGTTCATGTACAAGATAAAAGGCTGGACTGGTTGGTATATAGATGGAGAAACTGCAGGAACAACAGGACAAAACAAAAAATAGAAGCTATAAAAATAAAAATTGTTCCTAAATATAAGAGATATTATAGCGGTATTGATATATACTATTAATTTTAAAAAATTAGAGGTATAATAATAACGTAAAAATAAAAAAAGAATATACTAAGTACGAAAGGAACGTGTTTGAAATGAAATTTGAAAATAAAAAATTAGAAGAATTTAATGAATACATAAAATTTAGAAAAGTGGCTGTTATTGGTTTAGGAGTTAGCAATTTGCCATTATTAGATTACTTATATGAAAATAAAGCAAATGTTACAATATTTGATAATAGAAATATAGAAGATATTTCAAAAGAAATAATGCACAAAATAACAAATTATGGTTTTTCATTTTCTTTTGGAAAAGATAGTTTAAGTAAGTTAAAAGGATTTTCTATAATTTTTCGTTCACCAAGCTGTTTGCCAACAAAAAAAGAATTACAAGAAGAGGCAGAAAATGGAGCAATTGTTACAACAGAAATAGAAATGTTGATGGAAATGTGCCCATGTAAGATTATAGGAGTGACAGGAAGTGATGGAAAAACAACTACAACAAGTTTAATAAACCATATTTTACAAAAAGCTGGGTACCATACATTTTTAGGTGGAAATATAGGAACACCACTATTTACAAAATTACCAGAAATGACACCAGATGATATTGTTGTACTCGAATTAAGTAGTTTTCAATTAATGAATATGAAAGTAAGTCCTGAAATTAGTGTTATAACTAATATTACTCCAAATCACTTAAATATTCACAAAGACTATGAAGAATACATAGAAGCAAAGAAATCTATTTTTAAATATCAAAATGAAAATGGAAAATTAATATTAAATTATGATAATGATATAACAAGAGAATGTGCAAAAGAGGCTATCGGAAAAGTTGTATTTTTCAGTGATAAAGTAAAATTAGATAATGGTTTTATAGTAGACCAAGGAGTTGTAAAAAAATGTGAAGATAAAGTTAGAACACATATTTTGGATACATCTGATGTTATACTAAGGGGAGAACATAATTATATGAATATTGCTACTGCATTGGCTGTTGTAGATGGTTTGGTTGATACTGATGTTGCAGTAGAAGCAATAAAAGGTTTTAAACCTGTAGAACATAGAATAGAATTTGTTAGAGAACTTAATGGAGTAAAATGGTATAATGATTCTGCAAGTTCATCTCCTACAAGAACATTATCAGGATTAAATGCTTTTAAAGAAAATATTGTCCTAATTGCTGGTGGTTATGATAAAAACTTAGATTATACACCAATCGCAAAGCCTGTTGTAGATAAAGTTTCAGATTTGATTTTGATTGGTCAAACAGCTGGAAAAATTTTTGATAAAGTAAAAAGAAGAATCAGAAAGACAAGGAAAAAATATTGCAATTTCTATGTGTGATACTTTGCAAGAAGCAATAGATGTAGCAAAAAAATCGGCTAAAAGAGGAGATGTAGTTTTATTTTCTCCAGCTAGTGCAAGTTTTGACATGTTTAAAGATTTTGCAGACAGAGGAAGAAAATTTAAAAAAGATGGTAAACGATTTATAACAAAAAACGACTTACCTCATAAAATAATAATAAGGCATGAACACATTTATAATATATCAACTGTATATGTGCCATGTCTGTTTTATTTTAGGAGGTTTTTAAATATGAACGAATCTTATGAAGAATACATAAGAAGCATTTTAGGATATCCACGAGCGGATTATTTTAATTCTAATGAGACAATAGATCAATGTCAAAATTGTAATGATATGAATTATTATTCAAACATTGGAAATACTAATTTTGATTCTAAATTTAATGACTTTTTATAATATAAGCAATTCTAATGGATTTTATAATATAGGTAATTCTAATGGATTTTATAATAATAATTTTAATAATGATTTTAGAATGGAAAATAGAGAAAAACTAGAAAATTGTTATCCTGAAATATACAAATTAGTATATCCAATGGTATTAAAAAAATGTCAAAATTCACGAGCAACGATAACAGCAGATGATATTGATAATATGACAGATGAAATTTACTATGCATTAGAAAATAAAGAGGGAATAGAATTAAATATAAATTTGACTAATAATGTTTCAAATTCTAGGGATATGAATTTACAAAATTTAAATGAAAAACGTGATAAATCAAATAACAAAACTGAGATTAAAAATAAAAGAAAAAACTGAAAAAAGAGAAACAAGGCAAATTAATAAAGGACTAAGAGATTTAATCAAAATTTTATTATTAAGGGAATTATTAAATAGGCCAGGACAAAGACCACCAATGCCTGGACCAGGACCATATCCACCAGTTAGACCACCAATGCCTGGACCAGGACCACGTCCACCAGTTAGACATCCACTACCACCAAGACCACCGATGCCAGGCTCAGGAGGACCACGCCCACCAATAAGACCTAGAAATAATAATTTATTTAATGAAAATGATTTTGAACCAAGAAATTCTAATGATATGTTGACATAATCAAAAAAAAAGAATGGTATAATTTAATAGAAGTTAAATTAAGCAATTATAAAGTTAATCACAGGAGGAACAAAATATGCATGAAGAATTAGTAAAGTTATTAGAGGAATGGAAAAAGTACAAGGCAGAAGCTGACAAAAATGAAACTCGACATATTGCTGAAAAAGAGTTAGGAAGTATAGGCATTGAGATTGAAAAGCAATTTTTTAAAATGATAGAAGCCAAATGTACAGATGAAATAACAGAAGAAGAACGAAAAATAATAGAAGCAGCTTTTAAATTCCTAATAACAGAAGTTATTTAAATTTAACTGGTGGAGGAGACAATGTCTCCTCTTTTTTTGGAAAATTATCCCAAAAATACAAAACAAATTTTGAATATTTTTTTAAATCTAACAAATAATAAAAAAGAGAAAATTTTCAATGACAATATAAATTTACAATTTTTCTCAATTTAATTTATGTCTTAAGAAGGGAAGGATTTAAAAAATGAAAGTAAAAGACTGTATGTGTGATAATGTTTTTTGTGTTAAACCAGACACAAGAGTAGATGAAATAGCAAAATTAATGAGCGAAAAACATATAGGTTGTGTGCCAGTATGTGATACCAACAACTGTATATGTGGAATAATAACAGATAGAGATATATTGTTAAGAAGTGTAGCCTGTGACAAAGACACATGTAATACAACAGCAAGTCAAATAATGTCAACAGATGTATGCACATGTAAACAAGATGATGAAATGACAAATGCAGAAAGCAAAATGTCAAGTAAACAAATAAGAAGACTACCAGTATGTGACGAAAACAATCATGTTATTGGAATATTAACAGTAGGAGACCTAGCACATAACGGAAATCAACTAGGCTCACAAGAAGTATGCACAACAATAGAAAACATTTGTGGATGTAATAGCTCAAAACAAAACAATAGTTAATAAAAATGGAAAGAAGGGAAAGAGGGACGTTCCTTCTTTTTCCCTTTTTTCAGGGAAAAAGGGACACTCTTATAAAAACGATTTTAAAATAATATTTAAAATGTTATGATATTAAGAATTAGCATTGTGTTGTTTGCAATAAAAATTTAAAACTATAAAGTTATAAATTTCCAAAAAGTACATATACTGTGTATAGGTGAATAAATATGATTATTGACATGTCATATTGGACAAGAGTATTAAAAAATATATTATATGTAATTTTAATATTAATAGGATTATTTTTAGCTTTTAAATTAGCTATATTTTATATGCCATTTTTAGTGGCATTTATAATTTCATTAATAATAGAACCTGCAATTCGTCTCTTTATGAAAAAAGCAAAAATGACTAGAAAAGCAAGTTCAATTATCATTTTTATTGTTGTATCAATAATAATTTTAGGGGGTAATTGTATGGGGAATAATATCATTATTTTCAGAAGCATCTAATTTATTACAAAGTTTAAATTATTATATGGATAAGATTTATATGTTGTTTCAAAGTTTTACAACGAGATTTAATTTTGACAAAATACATTTACCAGATGAGATAATAGGAGTTCTACAAAACTCTACAGGTGGAGTATTAAATGCTGCTTCAAATTGGATTAGAAATTCACTAACAGGTATTATAAGTATAATAACATCAATACCAACGATACTAGTATATATTGTAATTACTATTATGGCATTGTATTTGATATGTGTAGATAAAGTTTACATCTTGGATCAAATAGAACATCATTTTCCAAAAAAATGGGTTGCAAAAATGGGAAAGCATATAAGAGAATTAATAAATACTTTAGGAGGATATTTAAAAGCCGAAGCAACACTTATATTGGTTTCATTTATAATTTCTTTAATAGGATTATCTATATTAAAATTAGCAAATTTTAATATAGAATTTCCATTATTAATGGCATTATTTATTGGATTTGTTGATGCTTTACCTATTTTAGGCTCTGGAACTGTTATGGTGCCATGGGCAATTATATCAGCTTTGAATGGAGACTTAAAACTTGGTGTTGCAATAATTATTTTACTTATTATAATGTCTACTATAAGACAATTTTTAGAGCCTAGATTAGTTAGCAAACATATAGGAACTCATCCAATTTTTACATTGATTGCTATGTATACAGGTTTTAAATTTATTGGAGTTTTAGGGATGTTAGTAGGTCCAATTATTTTGATTATTATAAAAAATGTTTTTGCAACTTTGATTGATGAGGGAGTAGTAAAGAGCCTATTTGATAAAAAAAAAAAATAGCTAGTTTGTTTTACAAATTTAAACTATTTGCTGTATAAATTTGAAATAATGTATAGTAATATTTTGTTTTTAATGTTATAATAGAAATAACATAATTTTTTTTTTTACTAGAGAATCAAAATAAAAAATGGAGGTAAAATAGTGAAAACAAATGAACTAATACTTATTTTGGACTTTGGGGGACAATACAATCAATTAATTGCAAGGAGAGTAAGAGAATGCAATGTATATTCAGAAGTTGTTCCTTTTAATATTTCATTAGAAAAAATCAAAGAAAAAAATCCAAAAGGAATTATTTTTACAGGAGGACCAGCAAGTGTATATGGAGAAGATTCTCCAAAATGTGCAGAAGGTATTTTTGAATTAGGAATACCAGTTTTAGGAATATGCTATGGTATGCAACTTATGACTCACACACTAGGAGGAAAAGTTGCAAGAGCTGATAAAAAGAGAGTATGGAACAATTGAAGTAAAAATTAATAATGAATCTAAATTGTTTAAAGGTTTTGAAAACACAAATAACTTTTTGATGAGTCATACAGATTTTGTAGAAAAAAGTTCCAGAAGGATTTTCTAATATAGGATATACAGAATCTTGTCCAAATGCAGCAATGGAAAATGAAAGAAAAAAAATTATATGGAATACAATTCCACCCAGAAGTAAATAGTTCTGTTAATGGAATTCAAGTTATTCATAACTTTGTATATGATATTTGTGGATGTACAGGAGATTGGATAATATCTTCTTTTGTAGAAGAATCAATTGCTAAATTAAAAGAAAAAATTGGAGATAAAAAAGCACTTTGCGCATTATCTGGCGGAGTTGATTCATCAGTTGCAGCTGTATTGTTGAGCAAAGCAATAGGAAAAAATTTAACATGTATTTTTTGTAGACCATGGTCTTCTTCGTAAAAATGAAGGAGATGAGGTTGAAGAAATCTTTAGAAATAAATTTGATATAAACCTTATAAGAGTAAATGCTAAAGAACAATTTTTAGCAAAACTAGCAGGGGTTACAGATCCAGAAAAAAAAGAAAAATAATTGGAGAAGAGTTTATACGTGTATTTGAAAAGAAGTAAAAAAATAGGACAAGTAGATTATTTAGTTCAAGGAACTATTTACCCTGATGTAATAGAAAGTGGATTAGGAAAAAGCTCTGTTATAAAAAGTCATCATAATGTTGGTGGTCTTCCAGATTATGTGGATTTTAAAGAAATAGTTGAGCCTCTAAGAGATTTATTTAAGGATGAAGTAAGAAAAACTGGCTTAGAACTAGGAATTCCAGAAAACTTAGTATTTAGACAACCATTCCCAGGACCAGGACTTGCTATTAGAATTATAGGAGAGATTACAGAAGATAAATTGAATATTTTACAAGAAGCGGATTATATCTTTAGAGAAGAAATCGCAAAAGCTGGATTACACAAAAATATTAATCAATATTTTGCTGTACTTACAAATTTAAGGTCTGTAGGTGTAATGGGAGATGAAAGAACATATGATTACACATTAGCTCTTAGAGCTGTTGAAACTACAGATTTTTATGACAGGTGTTTGGTCAAAAATACCATATGATGTATTAGAAAAAGTATCAAGTAGAATAGTAAATGAAGTAAATCATATAAATCGTGTTGTTTATGATATAACATCAAAACCACCAGCAACAATTGAATGGGAATAAAAGTTTATTTTAAAATAAGTAAAACCATGAGAAAGTCTTATTAATTTATTTATTTTGAAATGATCGTGGGGACCTTTCAAAAATTCTTAAAAGTTTGAAGAACTTTTTAAGAGAATTTTTAGAATGGGGCAATGAAAAATAAATAAATTAATAAGACTTTCTCATGATATAAATTATAAAATAAAAAAAAATATATTAAAAAATAAATTAGTAAAAGGAGAAAAAGAAAAATGGCAAAGATTTTAGAAGATATTTCAAGAACATTTAATGAGTTCTTATTATTACCAAATTTGACAACAGAGGAGTGTATACCAAATAATGTATCTTTAAAAACTCCACTTGTAAAATTCAAAAAAGGAGAAGAACCAAAATATTCTGCAAATGTTCCAATGGTTTCTGCAATCATGCAATCTGTATCTGGCGAAAAAATGGGTATAGCTTTAGCAAGAGAAGGTGGAGTAGCTTTTTATTTATGGAGCACAATCAATTGAAGCAGAAGCAGAAATGGTTAAACATGTAAAAAAACATAAAGCTGGTTTTGTAATAAGTGATTCTAACGTAAAAAGTGGAACAACATTAAGAGAAGTATTAGAATTAGTAGAAGAGACTGGACATTCAACAGTAATGATAACAGAAGATGGAACAGAAAATGGAAAAAATTTTTAGGTTTAGTTACTGATAAAGATTATAGAGTATCAAGAGATAACCTAGATGCGCCAATTGACAATTATATGACACCAAAAAGAAAACGTTATTTGGGCAGAAGAAGGAATCAATTTAGGAGAAGCAAATGATAAAATATGGGAAAAAAAAAAGAATGTTTACCAATTTTAACAAAAAGAAGGTAACTTAAAATATTTAGTATTCAGAAAAGATTATGAAGAAAGAAAAAATAATCCAAATTCTTTGTTAGATGAAAATAAAAGATATATTGTTGGTGCAGGAATTAATACTAGAGATTATAAAGAAAGAATTCCAGCATTAGTAGAAGCTGGAGCAGATATGCTTTGTATGGATTCATCAGATGGATATTCAGTATGGCAAAAAGAACACAATTGACTTTGTAAGAGAAAAATATGGTGATAGTGTAAAAATTGGTGCAGGTAATGTTGTAGATAAAGAAGGATTTTTATATTTAGCAAAAGCTGGAGCAGACTTTATAAAAGTAGGAGTTGGCGGTGGTTCAATTTGTATCACCCGAGAAACAAAAAGGAATTGGACGTGGACAAGCAAGTGCTTTAATAGATGTTGTTGCAGCACGTGATGAATATTACAAAGAAACAGGAGTATATATTACAGTATGCTCTGATGGTGGAATAGTACATGATCATCATATAACAATAGCACTTGCTTTAGGAGCAGACTTTGTTATGATGGGAAGATATTTTGCTAGATTTGACGAAAGCCCTACAAGAGTTTTACAAATAGGAAACAACTATGTTAAAGAATATTGGGGAGAAGGTTCAAATCGTGCTAGAAATTGGCAAAGATATGACCTAGGAGGAGATAAGAAAAAATTATCTTTTGAAGAAGGGGTAGATTCTTATATACCTTATGCTGGTTCTTTAAAGAGTAATTTATCTGTAACAGTTGCTAAAATTAAATCAACTATGTGTAACTGTGGTGTAACTTCAATAAAAGAATTACATGAAAAAGCTAGATTAACTTTAGTTTCTAATGTAAGTATTGCTGAAGGTAGTGCTCATGATGTTATGCTAAAAGAGGTAGATAAAAATTATAATAATTAATTTTTTAAGGTCTTATGGAATTTTCCATAAGACCTTTTTTCTAAAAGTATTCCAGCAGTAGGAATATAGCTATTATCAGGAGGATAAACATATTTTTCAGAAGGTTTCTCAGTATGTTCAATATTTGTAATTTTTATAATCGGCATATCGCCATGATAATTACCTTTAACAATTTCGCCTGTTACATTAATCCATGTATCATTTTCAAAATCTTTTGCATTGTTACATTCACACAAAAAACCTACAACAACAGTTTGAGAGTTAGAACTAACAATCATATTCCTAGCTAATACAAATTGATTTTCTTGTAAATCTAAAACTCTGTAAACATATCCAGTAAAATTAATTTTTAAACCAACATAAGAATCAATATTTTCATGTACAGCTTTTTAATACATTAGTATAATTTTTGACTTGAATTTGAGATACTCCGTTTCGAGGTAGGCATTTGCTAGAATTTGATGAACTATTTGTTGCACCAGCAAAAACTTTATACATAACAATTCCTAAAATAAAAATTAAAAAGAATAATTACACCAATAAAGAAATATTTAAAAACTTTACTACCGATTTATTTTAACATTGAATACAAACATATAAAATCCTCTTTTCATTATAAGTTTAATAAAATATATGATAAAAATATATAAATATGACAAGAAGGGATAGCACTGTAAATAAAACTTAAAAATCCATTTGTTTTTTTACCTGAAAACTATTGCTAAAAAATATATTTAGTGATATAGTTACAAAGGAAAATAACGAAAATAAAAAACTTAGGAGGAAGGTACTAATATGAAATTATTTAAAACATATAGTGAAAAAAGAAGTAAAAAGAGTTAAACCCATTGTTAATAAAATTAATGGCTTAGAAGAAGAAATGACAAAATTAACAGACAAAGAGTTAAGAGAAAAAAACAGATTATTTTAAAGGACAATTAAAAGAAGGAAAAACATTAGATGACATATTACCTGAAGCATTTGCAGTTGTTAGAGAAGCATCGAAAAGAGTACTTTAGGTATGAGACATTTCGATGTTCAATTAATAGGAGGTATTATATTACATCAAGGAAGAATAGCAGAAATGAAAACAGGTGAAGGAAAAACATTAGTTGCAACATTACCAGTATACTTAAATGCACTTGAAGAAAAAGGTGTACACGTAATTACAGTAAACGATTACTTAGCAAAAAGAGATAGTGAATGGATGGGAAAACTATATAAATTCTTAGGATTATCTGTAGGATTAGTTATAGCAGGAATGGATCCAGAAGCAAAACAAAAAGCATATGCAGCTGATATTACATATGGTACAAATAATGAATTTGGTTTTGATTACTTAAGAGACAATATGGTAATTTATAAAAATCAATTAGTTCAAAGAGGATTACATTATGCAATAGTCGATGAAATCGATAGTATCTTAATTGATGAAGCAAGAACACCACTTATCATTTCAGGTAGAGCAAATGAATCATCAGATTTATACAAAAAAGCAAACGATTTTGTAAGAAGACTTGAACCAAAAAAGTAATAATTGAAGAAGATGTTAAAGATTTTGAACAAGCAGAAGATAATGAAAAATACGATTATATAGTAGACTTAAAAGCAAAATCAGCATCATTAACACAAAAAGGTATAAAAAAAGCTGAAGAATTTTTCGGATTAGAAAACTTCAATGATATAGAAAACTCAACACTAGTACATCATGTAAATCAGGCTTTACGTGCACATGGAGTAATGAAAAAAGATATAGATTATATCGTAAAAGATGGAGAAGTTCTAATTGTTGATGAATTTACAGGACGTATTATGTATGGAAGAAGATATAACAATGGATTACATCAAGCAATAGAAGCTAAAGAAAAAAGTAAAAATAGCAGATGAATCAAAAACATTAGCAACAATAACATTCCAAAATTACTTTAGAATGTATGATAAATTATCTGGTATGACAGGTACAGCCATGACAGAAGAAGCAGAATTTAAAGAAATATATAATTTAGATGTTGTAGAAATACCAACAAACAAACCAATGGTTCGTAATGATAAAAATGATATTATATATAAAAACGAAAGAGCAAAATTTAGAGCAGTAGTTGAAGATGTAAAAGCAAGCCATGCAAAAGGACAACCAGTTTTAATTGGTACAGTTTCAATTGAAAAATCTGAAAAATTAAGTAAATTATTAACAGAAGCTCGTATTCCACATGAAGTATTAAATGCTAAATCACA
>VOFC01001195.1_pt1 | contig 20951 bp, 17 predicted proteins | sample 5384161 | NCBI WGS metagenome assembly VOFC01 (sample SAMN12384722, study PRJNA508395) | human gut metagenome | isolation source: healthy gut B | host: Homo sapiens
AATAGTGGCAGCACAAAGTATGATGGTGGCGCTTTTAAGTGGCCAACAGTATCAACAAGAATAACATCACCATATGGAGATATGGATGGCAGAACATCTCCTCATCAGGGAATAGATATAGGTGCTGTCAACAGAGGCGTATCAGGAGATCCTATATACGCAGCAGCAGATGGCAAAGTTGTGATATCACAATTCAGTTCATCAGCTGGTAACTATATTATGCTATATCATGGCGATGGCTTATATACAAGATATCTTCATGCCTCTTCTCTTCTTGTTGGAGTTGGAGAATATGTTAAAAAGGGACAAAAAATAGCCCTTATGGGCACAACGGGTAATTCAGATGGAGTACATCTTCATTTTGATGTAAGACTTAATGGAGTGGTGGTTAATCCGTGGAATTATCTAAGTAAGTAATATTGTTGTTTAACACACATTCTTAACGTACGGACGATAGCATATATGAGAAAAGCAGGTGTGCATACATCAACGATGCCAGAAGCTTCAATTGGATATTTCTAAGACTTTTCATATACGTAATGGTAGTTTCCGCTACCGTTCGATACGGGACATCCATGTCCCATATCTCACTTCCACAGACATCCGTGTCTGTGGATAGCTGGGTAGAGAAAGAAAAGTCTAAGAACTATCACAATTGAACTTCAAGTGCATCTTATGATGTATGCACACCTGCTTTTCTCATATATGCTGTCTGACTTTGGCTTGATTTACGAAAAATGAATGTGTGTTAAATCAGAAGGGAGAGGCATGAAGGGCGGAATTGTGCGCTTTACGCACAATTCCGCCATGTTTCGCCCCCCCCTTTTGATTTAATTGAATATTCAGCATTAAATTATGCCGTAACACAGACAAATATAAGATACAGGCAGTCCTGCATACTATGCGAAATGCACTTGAAGTTTGATTGTGATAGTTCTTAGTCTTTTCCTTAGTCAACCAGCTAGCTTCGTACACGGATGTACGAAGCAGCGAAGCCGCGCCATGGACGGCGCGTCTGAGCGGTAGCGTCAGTTACCATAGTTTATATGGAAAGACTTAGAAATATCCAATCAAAGCTTCTGGCATTGAACATAGTGTGCAGGACTGCCTGTAGCTTATATTTGTCGTCCGTTCGTCACCAACTAATATTCAATTAAACAACAATTAAAGTGTCTCTGGTTCGTCGTAATCAACCCCAAAGGTCTCAACAGTTACTGTTTTCATAACCTGTGGCTTTCTTGGTCTGTCGTTCCAGTCTGTATCTACAGAAGCAATACTATCTAAAACATCTTCACCTTCAATAAGTTTGCCGAATGCAGCATACTGTCCATCAAGGTTAGGAGCATTTGCATGCATGATAAAGAACTGTGAGCCAGCTGAATCAGGATGCTGGGCACGTGCCATAGAAAGAACGCCTCTTGAGTGCTTAAGATTATTATCAACACCATTATAGCTGAATTCTCCCTTGATAGAGTAGCCAGGACCACCCATGCCGGTACCGTCTGGATCTCCACCCTGAATCATGAAGCCTGAGATGATTCTGTGGAATATAAGTCCATCATAGAAGCCTTTTTTAACAAGACTTATAAAGTTATTAACTGTATTAGGCGCAACTTCTGGATAAAGCTCAGCTTTCATAGTGTCGCCATTTTCCATTGTAAATGTTACAATAGGATTCTGATCTGCCATAATAAACCTCCATTCTTGCGCTGCTTTTCAGCGCATCTCAAGTTTGTGCGAAGCACAAATCTTGCGTGTGAAAAATCTTATTTTTTACACTAAACATCCTTATAAATACATCACTGTATATATTAAGGGTGGTGAAGATAAAAGTCAATGAAAATGTATATTCATAAAATGAATGAAAATGCAAGTCTGCTTTATAGATTATATGAAATGTATATTAATAAAATGCATTGTGGATAGTAAAATTATATATGAAAATATATATTGATAAAGTATAAGAGGATATGTATATTATTAAAGTGAATGGCTGACGTAAAAATATAAAGAATATAGATAGATATGAAAGTTATAAAAGATAGAGACATGTACTAAAATCAGCCATTTTCATTATAATAGACAGGAATAAGGATTGGATAAGTGTGAAATACGAATCAGGACTCCAAAATGTATATGTGATAATTTCAGATAAAAGAAGCGATTATGAAGATATAAAAAGTACAATAAACGCAGGCATGTTAAAAAAGCATAAAACTATATTTAACAGTCTGGATGGATATCAGCATGATAAAGATATAATTATAAGTGATGGATTAAAACATAGCATAACAATTGGAAAAGATATATGTGAAGATGTGGGGGTTGGAAAAGAATATAGAGGAAGTGCAGCGTATGTTGTATATGATTATGAAGATATAACATATATGTATTGTGAACATATATATGCTAGAAAAACACATACGCCAGCCTGTATTTTAGAAACGGATAATTATATAGTCAGGGAAGAATGTGAAAATGATCTTGAGGAATTATACAGATTATATGATACATTGTCAGATTGTTCTTTTATAGAGCCATTGTATGAAGCAGAGCGTGAGAAAGAGTTTTTATCAGCATATATTTCTAATATGTATGGTTTCTTTGATTATGGTCTGTGGCTTGTATTTGATAAAAAAACAGGGGAACTTGTTGGACGTATGGGGATAGAAAACAGGAGCATAGATGGTGTAAACTGTCAGGAACTGGGATATCTTGTCGGGAGAAAATACCAGAGACGAGGAATAGCATATGAGGTGTGCAGTAAGATTGTTGAATATGCAAGAGAATATCTTTATATTGACAGGTTGTATGCATGTATACATAAAGATAATATTCCATCAATTAATTTTATAAATAAAATGAAGTTTAAGCTGTATGCAAAGGATATTGATGATATGGATATATATGTAAGACAGCTGGATGAAAATAAATAACAGATGTTCACATAAATACATTAAAAATAAGAGCTTTTTTGACTCATTTTTGTGAAATGTGCAAAAAATAAATATAAAAAATGTATAGATTTTTTACTGGAAGTTTATATGAAATAGTGATAGAAATAAAAAGCGCGTTTATGGAATCAGAGGGGATATTTCGGGGGGAGAAAGAATGAGTGATTTTAAGAAACAATATGATAAAGAACTTAAATATCAGGAAGAGAAGTCTAATAAATATACATTAAACGGTGTTGTTATGTTAATAGCCGTAGAGCTTATAGTATGGGCATTGAATACAATAGGAATATTTGAAATAGACAGAAGGACGATAACTGTTGCAGTTATTATTTCTATAATATTATTGATTCCGATTGTGTTCATGATTATGAAAGAAGATGTATCAAAAGAATGTTATAAATATATAGGCCTGACGTTAATATGTACTGCAACAGGTGTAATGTGTGCTCTTTTGTCATATCATGCAGTACTTTTGTATGTCATTCCATTATTATTTGCAGCTCATTACAGACAGAAAAAGATATTATGGTTTACATCATTTATTAATTCAGTTTCGGTATTTTTAAGTATGACACTGGGATTTTATTATGGAATCTGTGATCTTAATATATTGTTTGAGGGAAGTCATAAAAGAGACTGGTATATTAATGTATTAGAAAGTGGAACCGGATATGTATTTAATTCGAATCCATTGTTCGTTGTTATTGTTTTTGGTGTGATACCAAGATGCATGATTCTTTTGGTTATTACATTTATACTTCAGGATATAGTTGTTGGTGGAAGTGAGGATGCCGCAAGGATAGCCCAGCTTACATATATGAAGGAGACAGATTCAAGAACAAAGGTATTTAACAAGAATAAGTATGAGGAAATGGTTTTAGCATATTATCCTTATATAGATAATATAAGAGTTATTTTCTGGGATATGAATAATCTTAAGATGATTAATGATACATATGGTCATGAATATGGAGATAAAGCGATTGAAAGATTATCATCCGTGCTTTATTCATTTTCAGATGACAGAAGGCGTGTATATAGAATTGGTGGGGATGAATTCATTATGATAATAGATAATCCTGGTGAGGATGAAGGAAAAAGAAATATCAATATCGGTAGCAGACATGATTGAAAAGGCCAATGCAGGAAGTAACTTAAAGATTATGAGTGCAGTAGGAATGGCTAAGGGATACGGAAGAGATGTGCTGGAAGTAGTAAAGAGAGCCGATGAGTCCATGTATAAGAATAAAGTAAAAACAAAAGCAGGGAGAGTAGGATAGTTATAGTGTGTATGGCACATAAACAGTAAATTATCATAAAAATTTCACATATTATTATAAATATTAATATATCTGAAAATGTTTTTGTAGTATAATAAAACGATGCAAGCGTTAAAATTCGTCTCGACACTTACATCATAAGATGTCAATATTATGATATGAAATTATTTTTATGATGATATTTGATACTTGTATCGGTATTTATATGATACCAGGGTCAAAAGGTCTAAACCCACATGAGCTTGCTCATAGGTGGGGGAAAGACCTTGGGACCCGCCCCGATATGAGCATAAAAGTGGGATGATAATCCCACGATATGCGAATATTGGGGAGAATTGTGGGAGTGCGTAGCACGGAGCAATTCGTAGGTATCTAAGTCGGGGGCTTTTGCCCCCGACATCATTTATATGATAATGGAGGTTGTTATGGATAATAAGGAAGATGATATATCAATCCATACAAAAGAACAGATAGCAGGAAATGAAGATAACATATTTGAACAAGCAGCAAAGTATGAGAAAAAAAGAGAAAAGTCTCATTATTTTAAGAATGGATTGCTGCTTGGTATAGTAGCTGCATTTCTTGTAATGGTTATAATTGTTGTAAGTGTGGCTGGTGTGTGTATACAGAAGGGATATATTCATATAGGTGTTAATGGTGATGTATATATCCAGTCAGATGCAGTTACAGATGGAAGTGGAATAGGAAGTGAGGTTGAGGCTAAGCTGAATGCTATAGATTCTGTCCTGGATTCTTTCTATTTTGACGAAGTTGATGAGGAAAAGGCCAAGAATAACATATATAAAGCTTATCTTAGTTCTTATGGAGATAAATATACTGTTTATTATACAGCTGATGAGTATAATAAACTTAAGGAAACTACAAATGGTACATTTTACGGAATAGGATCGGTCTGTCAGTTAAGTGAAGAAGGCGGAATCCTGCTTGTAGATGTATATGATAATGGTGCAGGATATAAGGCTGGATTAAGAACTGGAGATAGGATAGTCAAAGTAGATGATACAGATGTTACTGATATGGATCTGTCCTCGGCAGTTGCACTTGTCAAAGGTGAGAAAGGTACAACAGTCAGACTTGGTATTGTAAGAGAAGGGGTTACTTGTGATTACACAGTAGTAAGGGATGAAGTTGAAATCCAGACTGTAAACTATGCAATGACAGATGATTCCATAGGATATATAGCAATTTCACAGTTTGAAAGTGTTACGGCAAAACAGTTTAAGGCAGCTATTGAAGACCTTAAGGCGCAGGGAGCTAAAGGGATCGTTATAGATATAAGAAATAATCCGGGAGGCTTGCTTACAACTGTAGTTACTATGCTTAAATATATACTTCCAAATGGTCTTATTGTGTATACAGAAGATAAGTATAAGAACATGGTTATATCACTTCGTCCGGGTATGGAAAAGGACAGGGATGATTGCATAAGAAAGCTTATTGATATCCAGTATGTAAGGAACGACCAGGATTTTAAGCGAGGAACATTCAGGGTAAGGGGCGATGTTGTTGAAGTGTATCCATCATCATCATCAGGTGATGCCATAAGAGTTGAATTCTTTGGTGATGAAGTGGACAGAATAAGTGAGATAGATTCCCTTACAGGCGAAGTTAAAGGCGTTCTTGAACATATTGCGATATTCCCTAACTCACATTATGTTGTTGAGAAGGAGAAGATGGAAAAGGCAATTGAGAATATAAAGAAAGAGCTTGCCGAGAGAGTAGAGTATTTCAAGAGTGAGGATAAGCTTCTTGAGGCACAGAGAATAGAAGAGAACGAACGAACTTTGATATAGAGATGATGCAGGAAACAGGCTTCTGTTCAGGTATTGAGAATTATTCAAGACATTTAGCAGGGCTTCCGGCAGGGTGTCCTCCGTATACGCTGATGGATTATTTTCCAGATGATTTTCTTATTATTGTGGATGAGTCGCATATCACTATTCCGCAGATTCGAGGCATGTATGCCGGTGACCAGTCAAGAAAGACTACGCTTGTAGATTATGGCTTCAGACTGCCATCTGCGAAGGACAACAGACCGCTTAATTTCAGCGAGTTTGAGAGCAAGATTTCACAGATGCTTTTTGTATCAGCAACACCAAGCACATACGAGGCAGAGCATGAACTTATGAGAACCGAGCAGGTTATCAGACCTACTGGACTTCTTGACCCGGAGATAACTGTTAAGCCGATTGAAGGACAGATTGATGACCTTATATCAGAGATTAATAAGGAAACTGCCAAGAAGAACAAGGTGCTTGTTACTACACTTACCAAGAGAATGGCGGAGGACCTTACTGATTATCTTAAAGAGGCAGGAATCAGGGTTAAGTATCTTCATGCAGATATTGATACGCTTGAGCGTCAGAAGATTATAAGAGATATGCGTCTTGATGGATTTGATGTTCTTGTTGGAATCAACCTGCTACGAGAAGGTCTGGATATTCCTGAAATCAGCCTTGTTGCAATACTTGATGCTGATAAGGAGGGCTTCTTAAGAACAGAGACATCACTTATACAGACGATTGGTCGAGCTGCAAGAAATGCAGAGGGACATGTTATCATGTATGCAGACAAGATTACTGAATCTATGGAAAAGGCTATTTCAGAGACAGAACGAAGAAGAAAGATTCAGCAGGAGTATAATGATGAGCATGGAATTACTCCACAGACAATCAAGAAGGCAGTAAGAGATCTGATAAGTATAAGCAAGGCAGCGGAGCCGGGTGATGCTTCCGGAAAGCTTAAGGTTGATTATGAATCTATGAGCATCAAAGAGCTTGAGAAGGTTAAGACGCAGGTTGAGAAGAACATGCGTAAGGCAGCAGCAGAGCTTAACTTTGAGGAGGCTGCACAGCTTCGTGACAAGATGATTGAGATTAATAAATATATTTATGAAGGAAAAAAACATGGCTGATAGTAAGTTAAAGAAAGAGATAGAAAGAGGCAGTTACAAGAACTGCATAAGGATAAAGGGTGCAAGAGAGCATAATCTTAAAGGAATAGATGTTGATATTCCAAGAGATAAGCTTGTTGTGCTTACACAGGACTTTGCAGGTTCGGGGGAAAGTCGAGTCTTGCATTTGATACAATATATGCAGAAGGTCAGAGAAGATATATGGAATCACTGTCCTCATATGCAAGGCAGTTCTTAGGACAGATGGAAAAGCCGGATGTTGACAGTATTGAAGGACTTTCACCAGCTATTTCCATAGACCAGAAGTCAACTAACAGAAATCCACGTTCAACAGTAGGAACTGTTACAGAAATATATGATTATTTCCGACTTCTCTATGCAAGAATTGGTATTGTGCATTGTCCACAATGTGGACGCGAAATCAACAAACAGACAGTTGACCAGATGGTTGATGTTATTATGGCACTTCCTGAAAGAACTAAGATTCAGATTCTTGCACCTGTTGTCCGTGGACGAAAGGGTGAACATGTAAAGCTATTTGAACAGGCAAAGAAGAGCGGATTTGTGCGTGTTATTGCTGATGGAAGCATGTATGAGCTGACAGATGAGATTAAGCTTGATAAGAATAAGAAGCATAATATTGAGATTGTTGTAGACAGACTATCTGTAAGAGACGGAATCCAGAAACGACTTACAGATTCTATTGAGACAGCTCTTAAGCTTGCCGAAGGTCTTATGACAGTAGATGTTATTGATGGTGAGACACTTAATTTCAGCCAGAGCTTTTCCTGCCCAGACTGTGGTATAAGTATTGATGAGGTTGAGCCAAGAAGCTTTTCGTTCAACAATCCATTTGGCGCATGCCCGGACTGTTTCGGACTTGGTTATACAATGAAGTTTGATGCAGAGCTGCTTATACCGGATGAGAGTCTCAGCATTGATGAAGGTGCTATTGTCGGAATGGGATGGCAGTCATCTAAGGATGAGGGCAGCTTTAGCAGGGCGATTCTTGATGCACTTGCAGAGGAATATGGATTTTCATTAAAGACACCATTCAAGGATTATCCTGATGATATTAAGGATATTATTATCAATGGTACTAAGGGACATTCTGTAAAGGTTAAATATAAAGGCCAGCGCGGAGAGGGTGTATATGATGTCGCATTTGAAGGTCTTATTAAGAATATGGAGAGAAGATACAGAGAGACATATTCTGATAATACTAAGCAGCAGTATGAGGAATTTATGAGAATAAGACCTTGTTCTGCCTGTCATGGACAGAGACTTAAGCCGTCTTCACTTGCTGTTACTATTGCAGATAAGAACATATATGAGATTACTAACATGTCTATTATAAAGCTTCAGGAATTCCTTGAGAATATGAAGCTTTCAGAGAGACAGCTGTTTATTGGTGCAGAGATTCTTAAGGAAATCAAGGCGAGAATTAAGTTCCTTGTAGATGTAGGGCTTGATTATCTGGCACTTTCGCGTGCCACAGGAACTCTGTCAGGTGGTGAAGCACAGAGAATCAGGCTTGCAACACAGATTGGTTCAGGTCTTGTAGGAGTTGCTTATATTCTTGATGAGCCAAGTATCGGTCTTCACCAGAGGGATAATGACAAGCTGCTTGGAACTCTGACACATTTGCGCGATCTTGGTAACTCAGTTATTGTGGTTGAACATGATGAGGATACTATGTTTGCAGCCGATTATATTGTGGATATCGGACCAGGCGCAGGAAGAAATGGTGGAGAAGTTGTCGCAACAGGAACTGCTGCGGACATTATGGCGTGCAAGGACTCACTTACAGGTGCATATCTGTCGGGAAGAATAAAGATACCTGTACCGGCAGAGCGTAGAAAGCCTGCTGGCTGGATTAAGGTAAGAGGCGCAAGGGAGAATAATCTTAAGAATATTGATGTAGATATTCCGCTTGGAGTTGTCACATGCGTAACAGGTGTGTCAGGCTCAGGCAAGAGTTCACTTGTTAATGAGATTCTTTACAAGCACCTTGCAAAGTCGCTTAACAGGGCGAGATGTATTGCGGGCGACCATGATGGAATTGACGGAATAGAGCAGCTTGATAAGGTCATTAATATTGATCAGTCACCAATTGGACGAACACCAAGGTCTAATCCGGCAACCTACACAGGTGTATTTGACATGATAAGAGACCTGTTTGCAACGACTAAGGACGCGAAGGAGCGAGGATATACGAAAGGCAGGTTCAGCTTTAATGTTAAAGGCGGAAGATGTGAGGCATGTTCAGGCGACGGTATTATCAAGATAGAGATGCATTTCCTGCCGGATGTGTATGTTCCTTGTGAAGTCTGCGAGGGTAAGCGTTACAACAGAGAAACTCTTGAAGTAAAATACAAGGATAAGAGCATATATGATGTTCTTGACATGACTATTGAGGATGCAGTTGATTTCTTTGAAAATGTGCCAAGTATAAGAAGAAAGATTGAGACTCTCAACGAGGTTGGCTTGTCTTACGTCAAGCTTGGACAGCCATCAACTGAGCTTTCAGGTGGTGAGGCACAGAGAATAAAGCTTGCTACAGAACTTTCAAAAAGAAGTACAGGAAAGACTATATACATTCTTGATGAGCCTACAACAGGACTTCATTTTGCAGATGTCCACAAGCTTGTTGATATACTTCATAAGCTTGCAGAGGGCGGTAACACTGTTGTTGTTATTGAACATAATCTTGATGTTATTAAGACAGCAGATTATATTATAGATACAGCTTTAAGGGTGCTCCGGCAGGGATGTCGGTTTGATATTTTGCAAGTTTTTTGATGATTATTACAAGGGTGTGATAGATTATTGGGAAGCGAAGGAGCTTAGAACAAAGTATGTATACAAGATAAGGGAAACAGAAGGTATTCCTGTTAAAAAGGGTGTAAAGGACATATTTGAATATATAAGAAATAATGGACTAAAGTGTGCAGTTGCTACATCAACAAGGCGTGAAAGTGCTGAGAAAACACTTCATGAAATAGGAGTGTGGGATTATCTTGATGCGGTTGTATACGGAGATGAAGTCGAACATGGAAAGCCAGAACCAGATATATTCCTTCGTGCGGCTAAGGCAATAGGCGTAAATCCGTCAGAGGCAGTAGTAGTTGAGGACAGCATTAATGGCATTAAGGCTGGATATGCGGCAGATATGAGAGTTGTTCATATTCCTGATACAATAGCAATAGATGATGATATCAGGAAGCATTACTTTATATATGGTATGTGCTGACCTTAATGGTTATTGATGTTGTGGAAAGTATTAACAAACCAGTTATTAACAGGAAAAATGTTATCAATGCATTTGCAGAGTATGTAAGAAATTACGACCCATCAGATGAAAAGATAAAGCTTAAGATAGATCATACCTACAGAGTAGCAGGACTGTGTCAAAGAATTGCAGAATCATTAGGCTTAAGTGAACCGGATGTAGATATTGCATGGCTTCTTGGAATGTTACACGATATAGGAAGATTTGAGCAGATAAGGTGTTTCGGTACATTTAATGATGTCCAGTCAGTAGACCACGCAGAATTCGGGGCAGATCTGCTGTTTAAGGAAGGTCTTATAAGGAAGTTTGCAGAAGGGTATTATGAAGAATGTGAGCTTGCACGTTCAGGGAATGAAGAAGTTCTGAGCAGATAATAAAAAATAATGAGCACCACAATAAAGATACAGGACTTATTGAAATGGCAATAAGACAGCATAATAAGTATCGTGTAAAAGAAGACCTCACCGAAAGACAGCGTATGTTTTGTGATATACTGCGTGATGCAGATAAAGGTTGACATATTTAAGGTAAATGCAGATATTCCTATGGAGATTATATATGATGTAACAACAGAGGAGCTTAAGAATGGAATTATAACCAAAGAGGTCTTGAGAGCGTTTTATAAGAAGGAAACAGTACTTAAAAGTGTAAGAAGGAGTGCAGTTGACCATATAGTAGGGCATATATCACTGCTTTTTGAACTTGTGTATAAAGAAAGTTATAGACAGGCCAAGGAACAAGGTTATGTATATAAACTGCATTTGAATTTTTAAGTCTGACAGAAAGATGGCGATGGAGGTTAATGCATGGATTCTTTTGACGATATGAGGAAATATGTAGACGAGTTCCTTATGGAAATATAAAGCTGTATAAATCTGAAATTAAGCGGTATAAGCATACAACAGATTAATAACACGAGGTTGTGTTGTCATGGGATTGTAATAAAGATTGAAGAATATGCTTGTCATTATACCGCTTGTTTACGATGTAATGTATATTGTGAGATCTATTCTTACAAGACAGACCTGGCGCAGATTAAGGCCATGAACCCTAAAGGAATTATCCTTACAGGTGGTCCGAATAGCTGCTATGAAGAAGGTTCGCCAACATGTACTAAAGAGCTTTTTGAACTTGGTGTTCCAGTACTTGGATTATGTTATGGTGCTCAGCTTATGCAGCACGTTCTTGGCGGCAAGGTTGAGAAAGCTCCAGTAAGAGAGTATGGAAAGACAGAGACATTTGTTGATAAGAGCAGTGCTTTATTTGGAGATGTTTCAGAAAAGACTATCGTGTGGATGAGCCATTTTGACTACATTTCACAGGTTGCTCCAGGATTTAAGATAATTGCACATACAGCAGACTGTCCAGTGGCAGCAGCAGAGTGTTCAGAAAAGAACCTCTATGCAATACAGTTCCACCCAGAGGTTCTTCATACTCAGGAAGGAACCAAGATGCTTCACAACTTTGTTCGTGGAGTATGCGGATGTGCCGGAACCTGGAAGATGGATGCATTTGTAGAGAATACTATTAAGGAAATACGTGAAAAGGTTGGCAGTGGCAAGGTTTTACTTGCACTTTCTGGTGGAGTTGATTCATCAGTTGCTGCCGGACTTCTTTCAAGAGCTATTGGAAAGCAGCTTACATGCGTATTCGTAGACCATGGTCTTCTTCGTAAGAACGAGGGCGATGAAGTTGAAAGTGTATTCGGTCCAGAAGGACAGTTTGACCTTAACTTTATAAGGGTAAATGCACAGGAAAGATATTACTCTAAGCTTGCAGGTGTTACTGAACCAGAAGCTAAGAGAAAGATAATCGGTGAAGAGTTCATTCGTGTGTTTGAGGAAGAAGCCAAGAAGATTGGTGCAGTTGACTTCCTTGCACAGGGAACTATATATCCAGACGTTGTAGAGAGCGGACTTGGCGGTGAATCAGCGGTAATCAAGTCACATCACAATGTAGGTGGTCTTCCGGATTTCGTTGATTTCAAGGAGATTATTGAGCCACTCCGCGACTTATTCAAGGATGAAGTACGTAAGGCTGGTCTTGAGCTTGGCATACCAGAACATCTTGTGTTCCGTCAGCCATTCCCAGGTCCGGGACTTGGAATCAGAATTATCGGCGAGGTAACAGCTGATAAGGTTCGTATCGTACAGGATGCTGACTTTATCTACCGTTCAGAGGTTGACAAGGCCGTAGCTGAGTACAAGAAAGCTAATGGCAAGGCTCCAGCCTGGATGCCAAACCAGTATTTCGCAGCCCTCACTAATATGCGTTCCGTTGGTGTTATGGGTGACGAAAGAACTTACGATTATGCGGTTGCACTTCGTGCAGTCAAAAAGCTCGCAAAGCCTAGTAAAATGGGCATTTGCGAGCTTGTTTTTTGCCTTGTGGTACTAAAATGGTACTATGAACTAGATAACTTCGTTTATGTATGATGATATAGCTTTTACTAATTGTATAACAAATTTAGCTTCTCTGTTACTTATTAATTCAGAGTTAGGATGAGACAAGGAATGCCTATTACGCATATCATTCATAGATGATATAATTCCTGAACCACTGCGGAGAGTTGTTTTTATTAAATCAGCCATGGGACCAGGAGTGATTTTATTGCATATATCAGAATGTAATTTGTTGTACAATTGATTTAAAGTGTCAGATTCTTCATATGAAACATTGCGATTATCTAGCACTTTTCTTAAATAACCATGAAATGCAGTGTGAATACGATCGAAAGCAGAATCATATTTCCCTTGTTGCATTAATAATTCAGCATCATTGATTGCTTTAGAGATTACTTGAGTAAGGGATATTTCTGAAAAATCAATGATTTGTTAGTTTAAAATCGAGATCGTTCATAGATGCTTTCCTTTCTTTTTATGCATGAGGCCATGTTATTTTCCACTCAAAATATTCATTTGGAGAAATCTCTCCGTTATTTAATTTAGTTTTCATTTCACACCATTCCGTAAGGAAATCATTTACCAATCCATATTCAAAAGTTAATGCGACAGGTGAGCCTGCACTTTCATAATCATCTTCATTGTAAGTTGGTCTGGCAGCCTCGGAAGATTTTGCAGGTGTCATTGCAGTCAGATGAATCAGGTTGCCGGGAGCTGTGTACTCTGGAAATCTTGTTCCTTTTCCACGTGCCGGGAGAGATGTGGCACTTTCTTCAAGCCAGAAAAGTGTTTCGATGATATCTTCAGCAGCACCAAGGCTGTAATCAGAGATTGCCTTGTAATTGCAGTGCAATGCATCAGCAAGCTTTAGAATCATATCTTCACCGGGAATGCGGGCACCGGTTTCATACTGGGATATGCGGACAGACATATTTTTGCCCTCAAATCCAAGTGCACCGCCCAACTCGTCCATTGTCATTTTACGGAATACCCGTATTTTCTTTATTCTTTCACCAATTGTCATAGTGTAGTAACCTCCGTTTATCTGTCCCTGATGGACTGTTAAAGACAGTATAACACGGAAAAAATGAAAATGGAAGTTTTTCTATACGAAAACATTAGAAAAACATCTTGACAATTCAATACCACGCGGTATAGAATAATATCAATTCAATTATCTATACTATACAGTATTGAAAAATAACTGAATGAGCGGTATTAAAAATCTAACAGGCATTTGCCATGACATTCATAGGAATCGAGCGAATGTAGACACTCCCCCAAGCGGACCGAGTACCTCGAGCAGGAGCGGGCGGTATTACAGGAGATTATCTCAGGTAAGGAGGCTGGTTGTGACATCAGCAGAACTGGTATGGAGAAACGCCAAAACAAATTTATAAAGGAAAGGTGGTGAAAGGGCATGAACGAAAAGTTTTTAGAAGTAGGAGATGTGATGCAGATTCTTGGAATTTCAAGATCAGCAGCATACAAGCTTATGAGACAGATCAACAGTGAACTTGAAAAGAAGGGTTACATTGTAATCCGTGGAAAAGTAAGCAAAAAATATTTTGAAGAACGCATTTATGGTATGAGTGATGCAGGATAAGCAACAGATAAGAAGATTGAGACAGAGACAGGTGCAAAAGCTATATGGGCTTAGGCATCTGCTTCTGCATATGGAAAGAAGGAGATGATGAATATGCCAGCTTATAAAGACAGTAAGACAGGCACCTGGTTCGTCAAATTCTATTGTAAGGACTGGACTGGGGAAAATAAACAGATAAAGAAAAGAGGATTTGCAACAAAGAGGGAAGCACTTGATTATGAGCGTAATTACAAAATACGGCAGGAGAATAATCTGGATATGACATTTGGAGAGTTCTGGAAGCTGTATACAGAGGACGTGAAAAATTATGTCAAACTCAACACATGGCTTACAAAAGAGCACATTGTGGAGACAAAGATACTTCCATATTTTAAGAATCTTAAGATGAATGAGATTACACCGGGAGATGTACGCAAGTGGCAGAATGAGATGGTTGCATTCCGTTATGAGAATGGGAAGAGTTATTCCCAGACTTACAAGAAGACAATGCACAACATTTTAAGTGCGATATTCAATCATGCGTGCAGGTTTTATAATTTGAAATCAAATCCGGCAAGACAGGCCGGAAATATGGGCAGGGAAGAAAAGAAGGAAATGCTTTTCTGGACAACTGAGGAATATAAGAAGTTTTCAGAAGCGGTGATTGACAAGCCGGTTTCATTTTATGCATTTGAAATGCTGTACTGGACAGGAATGAGATTAGGTGAGCTGCTTGCACTTACGATGGAAGATTTTGATTTTGAAAAGAACACAGTCAGAATAAATAAATCGTATCAGCGGCTGCAGGGGCAGGATGTTATTACAACACCGAAAACACCTAAGAGCAACAGAACAATCAAGTTGCCGAAGTTCCTTGCAGAAGAAATGCAGGAATATTTTGCAATGTTATATGACCAGACACCAACAGACAGGATTTTTTTGGTAACAAAGAGCTTCCTTCATCATGAGATGGAGCGTGGCTGCAAATTATCCGGTGTGAAGAAAATCAGAATCCATGATCTAAGGCATTCGCACATTTCACATCTAATCGACCTCGGGTTTTCCGCAGTTGCAATAGCTGACAGGGTTGGTCATGAGAGCATTGATATCACATATCGTTATTCGCATCTGTTTCCGTCAAAGCAGGTGGCAATGGCAGACAGACTTGATGCTGTCAATGCAAGCTTTGAGGATTGTGAAGAGCAGGATGGAGATATAGATGTTATGCAGGCAGAGGAAACAGCACCTATGCTTGATATGGATGCAACTACGGAAAAGATTATAAGCATTGATAAGTACAAGGCAGTCTGATAATGCCTATGCAAAACATTATGAATCATGCTGGTACAAGTTTTTGCTGGATATATGCAGCAGAAATTAAAAAAGAATAGATTTTATATCGGAAGGAGCGGATTATTATGAGCGAGAAAAGGCTGGATGCCAAGAACAGATGGAGAAATGTTGTAGTAGCGTTTCGTATGTCACCGGAGGAAGCACAGGAGCTGAATGTGAAGGTTTCACTCAGCGGACTTTCAAAATTGGAGGTTATGTGTATGGCAGATGGAAACAGAAGATACAGGTCTGACAAAAAGCTATATAAGGTTTCTTTTAAGTTGTCAGAGGAAGATAAGCGACTGTTGGAAGAGGGTGCACAAAAGGCTGGAATGAATATCAGTGAATACCTGCGCAATCTGGTGCGTGGCGGTGGAAATGTGGATGCATCTTTTACGACAGACAGGGGGATTTTTATCAGACAGATAACAGGAATTGCTACCAATGTGAATCAGATTGCGAAGGTAGTAAATACCCAGGGATATGGTTACACGAGGGATATCCTTGCTGTTAAGCAGGATTTGGAGGATGTTAAGAGGCTGATGAGGGAGGTGCTTACGGTATGGCAATCACTAAGATACAGTGCCTGAATGAGGCACATACCGGGAACCCGGCGGCACATCTTAAGAATGCTCTTTCGTATATTCAGAATCCAGAGAAAACAGAGGAAAATGTTATGGTGGGCAGTATAAACTGCCTTCCGGATACAGCCTTTGAGCAGATGATGGATACGAAGGTTACTTTCGGAAAAACAAATAAGCGACAGGGATATCACATTATCATTTCCTTTGCACCGGGAGAAGCGACAGAGGAACAGGCGCTGGATATCGTGGCACGTTTTGCACAGGAATACCTGAAGGATAAATATGAGGCAGTATATGCGGTTCATAATGATAAAAAGCATATGCATGGGCATATTGTTTTTAATAGCGTCAGTTTTGAAACGGGGATGAAGCATGAGTGCAAAAAAGGGGAATGGAAGCATCGTATGCAGCCGATTACAAACAGACTCTGTAAAGAGTACGGACTGTCTATTGTGCCAGCAGAGTATGTAAAAGAGCCTAAAAATTTATCAAGGAAGGAATGGGAGCGTGAACAATGCTTTCGCAAAATGATTCTGGCAGATGCAGAGTTTTGCCAGAGTCAGGCGGGAAGCTTTGACCATTTTATATTCCTGATGAAGAGAATTGGGTATCAGTTTGAGTACGGGAAGTACCTTTCGGTAAAGGTTCCGGGTGGTAAATGGTATCATGAACTGGATAAGCTGGATGAACGCTTTTCAAAGGAGAAATTCCGATTTTATCTGGATATGCCTTTTACCCGTCCTGTATTTGTTGTGGGTAATACTGTGGCAATTCATAAACGTGGAATAACGGATTTTCAAATGAAGTATTATCGCAGAATCTATCAGGCGAGAATGGTGGAACAGCGCCGATTTGATAAGCATTCTGCATATCTTGCGAGGGAGCTGGAGCGTATGAAGCAGCTGCAGGAACAGTATTTGTTTCTTGTGAATAATAATATCAAAACTGTGGAGGGACTTGTGACTTATCAGGTTTTGGGAGAGCGGGATGTAGAGAAAATCTCTGAACGTCAGCAGGAATTGTATCAGCAGAACAGAGCAAGAAAACGTTCTTGCAAAAAACAGAGGAGGATATTCGTGATTACCAGATCTGGCATATGGGAGTACAGGCGGAGCTGGACGAACTTAAGGCGGAGAAAAAAGCACTTAATAAGAATTTGAGGATTGCTGAAGGGTGTGTAGAAGAGTATAAGAAGTTTTCAATGTTGGATTTTTCAACTAGTGAGGATGAGATTCGTAATTCAATAGAAGTGCCGGAGTATCCGTATGCGGAGGAGAAAAATATTGCGCTATCTGTTAATGATGCAGTGTCTGATATAGATATGGAAGATATTTCAGTAATGAATGAATCAGAGGATTATGATATTTCGTTAGGCGCAGAGGTATGTGAACAAATTTCAGCAGAAGATACCATGGATGCCACAGTAGGAGATGCCAGCGAAGCGAATAATGTGGAGAAATATGTTGGTGATCGGCCAGATGATAAAGGCAGCTATGAGGCATACAAAAAGATGACTCCAATGGAAAAGGCTCAGATGCATGGATTTAGGGAACTAAATAGTTACGACACAGTTAGGTCAGTTGTACAGATGAAGTTTCTGGACATGGGGCATATTGCAGATGTTGATGAAATTCTGGAAGAGACGGATTTGCTTTATAAGGGCATGTGTGAATTGGTTGTCAAAAATAAGACAGAAGAGGTGCTGGATGAGATTAAACAGCGGGGAATTGCTTTTGATGATTTGCCTGTTATCGAGAAGGCAAGGATGCTACAGTTTCAGCCAGACAATAATTCATACAATATTCAGCTGTACAGTGCTGTTTGCAAGGTATGTGGAGTTGATACTTCTGATGAGGATAAGATATTTGAAGATTATCAGGCTATTTATGAAAAGACATTGGAAATGGAGCAAGAAAGGGTTATTGAAAGAAAGGATGGAGACAGAGAGAGGGCACGATAGCGTGCCCTCTGTCAATATAGGGCTTATTGATTGGAAATTTTGATTGGAGACATTTCCTTGAAAAGTAAAAAACAAAGTTGACGATATAAAACTCTGGTTTTATAATAGGGTTATGGAAAAGGTAAAAAATTGTCGATAAAATTTCAAATGTACCAATGGAGGAATGCATATGTCTAATTTTGGTTTGCCTGAATATGATCAACACAGAGAATGGATTCGTAATGCGAGAAATCATAACATGAAGTGGGAAGAGATTGATTATGTGGGGCGTGGTAATGATGAAGGATTATCAGAATTCCTAACCCAACAGTCCTTATTGAATTTTTGGAAAGAAGTTAGTTGCAGTGAATGGAAAGAACTCGTTCGCTTACAAAAAGAGGCAGAAGAACAGACACAGGTTATAGATTATCTTAGTGGTCAGGCTATGATTATGGGTGAAGGCGAAGATAATGATGTTACAGTACCAGCAGATCCACAATCCGCATGGCAGTTATATAGAAAAAAATTGATTAAGGGTGGTTTTAAAGAAGAAATCGTTGATGAGATGGAGAGAACTACATTAAAGATTTTGAAGAGACTGAGCAGTGACACAACCGAAATGAAACCAGTTAAGGGATTGGTTATTGGTAATGTTCAGTCTGGAAAAACTGCAAATATGGCAGCTTTAATGGCTATGGCGGCTGACTGGGGATGGAATATGTTTATAGTTTTATCTGGAACCATCGAAAATCTTAGACAACAAACACAAAACCGGTTATTAAATGATTTAAATTGTCAGGGCAATCTCAATTGGAATGGTTTAGAGCATTTATCTAAAAAACCAATGCTAGGACAAAGGACACAGGATTTGCACTTTGATAAAACGTCAAAACAGAGATATTTTACAGTTTGTCTGAAAAATCCGGGAAGACTTAGGGGGCTTATACAATGGCTGCAATCTGATGGTAATAAACAAAAACAGATGAAGATACTGGTTATAGATGACGAGGCTGACCAGGCTGGTATTAACACAGCAAATGTTAATAGTTCAACGATTAGAACAATTAATAGATTGATAAGAGATTTGGTAAATGGAAAAAATGAGAAATCGCAGGAAATCAGCAATAAATATAAGGCGATGAATTATATTGGATATACAGCCACGCCATATGCAAATATATTAAATGAGGCTGGAGAAGATTCGTTATATCCTAGAAATTTTATATCAACATTAAGTGTATCAAAGGAATATTTTGGACCACAACAGATATTTGGACTTGAGGGTGGGGATTATGATTATGATGGTTTAGATATCGTGAGAATTATTGATGAGGATGATCTTCAGGCAATCAAAGAAATTCATGAAGAAGGATCACCGTATGTTCCGCTCGCGTTACAGGATGCTATATGCTGGTTTCTGTGTGGCGTAGCCTGTATGAGAATATGGGGATACGGAAAGCCGATTAGTATGCTGATACATACAAGTCAGAAAACTGATCATCATCAGAATATTGCAGAAGCGGTCAGAGATTGGATTGTGAGCAAAGATGTAGATGAGATGATTAGAAGATGTGAAAAAGTATGGAATACAGAAACCAGTCAATTTACATTTGAAAAGTTTAGAGAACAATATCCACAATACGATAGGAAGGATGAAGAAATAAACAGATATCCTTCATTTGAGGACATACGTAAGGAAATTACAATTTTGTTGAGTAAAGAACCAACTAATATTCCATTGGATGAGGACGATGAGTTCGCATATCACGAAGGAATTCATATGTGTATTGATAATTGCAAGAATAATGGAATTACCGACGATGGAATGTATGTCAGATTGGCATATCCTACGGCTGATAACATGCCAACACCAGCACCGGCGTTTATTGTTGTGGGTGGAGCAACTTTGTCCAGAGGTTTAACGATTGAAGGACTTATCAGTACATTTTTCCTTCGTTCTGTTAGTCAGGCGGATACACTTATGCAAATGGGGAGATGGTTTGGATACAGAAAAGGGTATGAGTTGTTGCCGAGATTATGGATTACATCTAAGACAAATGATCAATTTAAATTTCTTGCAGCGCTGGATCAGGAGTTACGTGATGAAATACATGAAATGGACACCTTAGGAAAGAGTCCTGCAAATTATGGACCAAGAGTGAAAAATACTCCTAAAGCAAGCTTTATACGTATAACTGCAAAAAATAGGATGCAGAGCGCACAAGCAACAGATATGGATTTCAGTGGCTCTTTTAATCAGACATATTTGTTTGATAATGATGTAGCAGTGCTGAAACATAACATTGTTGAGACTGAAAAGTTTATTGCTTCATTAGGACAACCGGAAGAACGAAAAGAATGCAATCAACATGCGGAGAATTCTTTTATTTGGAGGAATGTTGAATTCTCTTTGGTGAAAAAATATCTTGAAGAGTACAAATTTAATTCGAGATTAGGAGTTTTCAATGATATAGCTTCTGTTATTGCTTGGATTGAAAAAATTTCAGCAGAAGGGAAACTTGAAAATTGGAATATTATTTTGGCTGGAAAAGGTAGTGGTTCTGTTTGGAATTCACCAGTAGGTCCGGTAAAAAAGGTAAGCCGTACAAGGAAAAAATTGAAGAATGAATCGGATACGGTAATAA
>VOFC01003060.1_pt1 | contig 20950 bp, 32 predicted proteins | sample 5384161 | NCBI WGS metagenome assembly VOFC01 (sample SAMN12384722, study PRJNA508395) | human gut metagenome | isolation source: healthy gut B | host: Homo sapiens
CATCCCTGCAAGCAGAGCTTCCGGGCGGTGGTGTTGGACTGCCCGCACTTCCAGTCCCAGCGCGTGAAAAAAAGGCGTGGATAAGGGCGGGAAACGGGCAAAATAGTCCGCCGTGGCGGCGTTTTCAGACCATGCCCTTATGATTTCCCATCCGCGCTTTTCTCCGCGCTCCTGCGGCGAAAAAACAACGTTTTTGACACTTTTCCAATATGTACCCATAGCAAAAGCGGGGACGCGGCCTTCGGTATATCCGTTGGCTGCGTCCCCCGCTTCTTTTTTGCTTATTTCTCGTCCCTCGTTGGGCTTGTCCGCTTCCGCCACGCCCTGGATCACATCCGTCACCACGGCGTTGAGCTGGGCGGCGTTCTGCGCTGTGACGGCGGGCCGCCCGGTGTCCGCTTCGATGGCGCGCCGTGCGTCTCCCGCCACCTTGCCGCCGCGCCGGGCAACGATCCGGCTTTCCTCAAAGCCCCTCCGGCTGGTGGGCCTTGGAAAGCTCCGTGGTCGTGGTTTCGGCCAGCATGTTCAGCACGATCTCCAATGTGCTCATGTTGTCCCGGAGGTTTTTCCTTTTTAAGACCTTTCAGGATTTTTGTATTGCCGGGTGGTCATGCCGGACCAGGCCTTTGTGATCTCGTCGGTGAGGATGGCGTACTCCCCGTCCCTTCTCCACGCCCGCGCCTGCCATTCGGCGGTGAGCTCGTTGCGGACGCGGATGGAAGGATGCGCTGGTGGATCAGTCGGCGTCATAGCCCTTCTTCTGATAGGTCTCCAGTGCCCGGTCGATGGCCTGTTCCGGGTCGATGGTCTCCTCGATGCGCTCCCGGCCTACGGCGGCGAGCCAGAGCCGGAAGGGTTCTGCCTTCGGCGAGGGGAGAGATTGGATGATGCGCAGGATCTGTTCCGTATTGGCGGCAAGCACCTTTCGTTCTTTTTGCCTGTGGGCCGGTCATTTCTACCTGGGGACAATTTGTCCCCAGGTAGCTTGCGAGCTGTTCGTCCAGCGCTTGCGCATTTTTTTGAGATAATCCGGGGATTGGCGCTGTCCGACAGGACCGCCACCACATCCACACACGGAGAAATACCATTCTTCTTGTTCTTCGTCCCATGCGGTGCGTATTTTTCTATCTTCAAAAAGCTGGAGGGAATTATTTTCGTCCATGGGCTTTTCCCTCCTTCATATGGTTATCCCCATTCTACCATGAAATGATGATTTTTTCTATCAGGGAATGCGATTTTTGCGGCAGCAGCAGTCGTAGGCGCTGTGGGATTGTGGGCAAAACGGCCAAGCCGGGCGGTGCTGTGGGAAAGCGGTTTGCCGTCCTGTGGGAAAGGCCTGTCCTTTCCATTAGGCGGTGAATGGCTTTTCCATCGGCAAAGGCCGTTTTCCATAGTTCCATGGCGCGGGCCTAATCCTCGGTGATGATACACGCACAGTTCCCCGCCGTCAGCAGGCGGTACAGCGTCAGCGGCACATACCACGCTGCCACCAGCAGCCGCCAGACAAGGACGCAGCCGCCGATAAGACCGGCAAAACGAAGTTCAGAAGGAACAGGGCGATCCCGCCGCCCAGAGAGCCGCCGCTCGGTATAATCCAGAGCCGCAGCCGCCAGGATCCCCAAACGGTAGCCCGCAGAGGATCCAGAGCCAGAGATAATCCAGTTCCCCGTTCTTTACGCAGGCGGAGCGGAAGATGCAGTACAGCAGCGCGGCCGACCGCCGCCGGCAGGATGGTCTTGCGGAAAAAGTCTTTTAAGGCCTCGCCTCTTGTCATGGGGATTCGCCTCCTTCAAAATCGTTTGTATCTTCATTATATCTGACGTTTCGGCAAAAGCCCAGGGGAAAACGCAGATCGCGGCAAAAAGTTTGTCCCAGGGGTCATTCCAGCTCCATATCGTCTTCTGCCGTGCGGTTCCTGCCTTCGGTGGGGACAGGAACTCCTCTACGTTCCGGCGCACGGCGGCGTAGTCCTGTCTCCTCCCGCCGCGCCTTCTGAATTCGCTGTCAGCGCGCCCTCCGGGCGGTGAGCGCGTCCATTTCCGCCTGCATCCGCTCCGCGGACGGCAGGTTTGGTACGGCGCCCAGACGCTTACACTCCTGGCGGCGGCCTCGAAAGAGAATGATCTCCCGCTCATAGCCACGCAGGAACTTCTCCTTATCCCTGGACGCCTTATAGCGGTCATAGATTGGCTTGAGCTGGCGGTAGGCGGCGACGTGCTTCATCTTCAAGGCCAGCTCGTCGATTTTCGCCCCGGTATCCCGAAGGTCCGCTTTCAGCCGGGCGGCGGAGGCGGACGCCGCCTCGCAGCGCTCCGTCAGCTCCTCCATGCTGCCGATACCATGCTCCGTCAAAAAGTTGGAGGTATCTGCGATCCGTTTGAGATTTTCGATGGTTGCCCAGCGCTTGTAACCGGCGCTCTGTTGGGCCTTGATATTGTTCTGGATGTCGATGAGCAGGCTGACCCTGCCTCCGCGCTGCTGGGGCTGGCGGGAGGGTCTGGCGCGTCCGGCCATCCATGCGGTCAGGGGCGTCCTCGGCATAGTCCGCGCCCAGGGTCTTTGAGCCTTGTGAAGCGCTCCTGTCCCGGCGCTCTGGCGGAAATATACTTGCCCCGCTTGATCTCATATCCTTCCCCGCTGCAACCGCACCAGCAAATCCTTCAAGGCTGGAGGCCGGGCAGCAGCTGGTCGATGGCGGCGCGCAGCTTCGCCTTATAGCTGATGCCGGTCCGTCCGCCTGATGCTCGATGTAGCTTTTGCCCTTGTCCCGGCCGGGAACGATGACAGACAAGCCGTGCTCTTTGCACAGGCGGTCGCTGGCCCGGCGTATCTCATGGTAACTGCGCTTGTTGGAATGGTAGTGCTTGTGGTCGGTAAAGCTGACCGCATTGAAAATCAGATGGTTGTGAATATGTCCCTTTGTCAATATGGGTGGTAAGTACAAACTCGTACTTGCCACCCAATATTCCTTTGCCAGCTGCATGCCCAATCTCATGGGCTTCCTCGGCGGGAGACCTCCCCAGGTTCAAAGGCTTGGATCAGGTGGCGACCTAGGTGCGTGCCCTTGTCAATGGCATGGCGGCGCGTCCAGTCGAACTCAATGTCTGCGGTCTCGGCGGCGCATCCAAAGGAGGACACCAGCAGTTTCCCATCTGTCTTATCGGGTTGCAGATATAGTCAATGGCGCCTTTCAGCGTTGACTTAATAGGATGCGTCTTTGTACATTGAAGCCTACACGCAGAAGGAAGCGTCTGAATTTATCTTCCGGGAAACCGCGAAAGAGCTGTATCAGATTTTCGGTCGTATCAGCCGGAGCTGACCGCCCGCGATTTTTATGACATGGAGATCGGCTCGGCCAGTATCATGCGCGGCTACATGGCGCACCCGTGCGACGAGGCTGACGCTGGAAAAGAAGCTGCGGCTGTTTCTCACCATGAGTCTGCGGGCGTACAACGTCCCGAAGGAGGAAACGGAACAGGCGATCCGGTTCGTGGAAGGGCTGGATATCCGCACGATCTCCGAACAGGTGATGCAGGCGCTGTTCCGTGCGCTGGCGATGCGCTTTGAGTTTTCCCTTGCGGGGATCACGCTGCCAGCACAAAAAATAGAAGCCAATATGTATTGCAAGGGAGTACTCCCTTGCATCGGGATCCCGATATCCCGCATGCAATATCCCCAATCCCCTCTTGCTCCAAAAACGCGCTTCCCACGGGGACGGGACGACGCGCGAGAAGAAAGTGAGGAATGACTATGAAAAACGACTGCTCAGCATCCTGCTCATGTGCTGTATGGTTCTGACACTGCTGCCGACTACGGCCTTTGCTGAGAGCGGCACGGAAGAATCATCTGCATGCACCTGCGCGAAACAGCCTGCACGGCAGAAAGCATGAATACGGATTGCCGTGTCTGCGGCGCGGAGGGGGCCGACCTGGAAAATTGTAAATGCGCCACAGTAGAAAGTGAGCAGAAAGTTGCGCCTATCAGCACCTCGTCTTTCCCCACGGAGGATCTGGTAGACCCTGTGATCCGGATTAACCTCAGTTCTGATGACGGCGGCAACTATGCCATTGAAAATGGTAAAAATTGTACATGGACGGCGGCGGATTTCTTCCAGCCGGGCAAGGCGCCAAAGGGAGCGAAAATCACTGCGGTCATGCCGCCTACTTCTCCCTCCATTCCGGTTAGTGTGAAAGTAGACAGTGACGGTACACTGGTGGACTATACCCTGCGCGCACCGTCTGTGGGAAGTGACTCTACAGGTTTGGACGATTCCCAACGCGGCGTGCCCCAAAGCAACGAATGGGACACGATGCTGAACAAGGACAGCGGATATATCCAAAACTGGAATGAAATGTATTCGTGGGGGCAGGATGCTTATTCCACGTTGTCGCCGTGCGTTTCGCGGGCACAATTCGGCCCGCGGCTGGGACGGCTACAATGCTACGTGGCTCCTACCGGAACGCACGTCGGTTTCCGCCCCGTCCTTGAAGTCCTGAACCCTGACACACTGGGCTCTGACGGACTGAAGGTCGTTACCCTTGACCTTGGCGGCGGCAAGCTGGGTAATAGCTCCGATGCTATTCAAATCATCGTGAAAAAATGCAGCAATTTACCGCTCCCATGTCCGGCGGTTTGACCCGCCCGGACGGAAATACAGGCAGACTACTTCATGTGGCTTGACGGCAATGGCAATTCCTACGCTCCCGGTGAGAGTGTTCCTGCTGATGTGACGGAACTGACGGTGCAGTGGACAGCCCCGACCTATACTGTGACACTGCACGAACGGGCGACGGCACTATCAACAGCGGCAATGTCACCTCCTACACCTACGGCGTGGGTGCAACGCTTCCGACAGCCGACGATATGACCTATACAGGCCACACGTTCGTGGGCTGGTATGACAACGAAAATCTGACCGGCTCTCCTGTTACGGCAATCAGCAGCACCGAAACGGGCAATAAGGAGTACTGGGCGAAGTGGGAAGCAAATACCTACACCGTCACGCTGAACACAAACGGCGGCACGATCAACAGCGGCAATGTCACCGGATACACCTACGGCGTGGGCGCAACGCTTCCGACAGCCAACGATATGACCTATACGGGATATACGTTCAAGGGATGGTATGACAACGAAGGCTTGACCGGCGTTCCTGTTACGGCAATCGGCGACACCGAAACGGGCAACAAGGAATATTGGGCGAAGTGGGAAGCAAATACCTATACCGTCACGCTGAACGCGGGCGGCGGTACGATCAACAACGGCAATGTCACCGGATACACCTACGGCGTGGGTGCAACGCTTCCGACAGCGGGCGATATGACCTATACAGGCCACACGTTCGTGGGCTGGTATGACAACGAAAATCTGACCGGCTCTCCTGTTACGGCAATCGGCAGCACCGAAACGGGCAATAAAGAGTATTGGGCGAAGTGGGAAGCAAATACCTATACCGTCACGCTGAACGCGGGCGGCGGTACGATCAACAACGGCAATGTCACCGGATACACCTACGGCGTGGGTGCAACGCTTCCGACAGCCGACGATATGACCTATACGGGATATACGTTCAAGGGATGGTATGACAACGAAAATCTGACTGGCTCTCCCATTGCGGCAATCGGCGACACCGAAACGGGCAATAAGGAATACTGGGCGAAGTGGGAATGTCTCTTACATATGATCCCAGGAGATGATCAAATAAAAGCTCTTTGGAAAAAACTAAACAGTTTAAATATACCGAGAAGATACCGTCTGACCTCATCACCTACACTGAAATTAACAAACCTTCAGGGCCAAACTTGGCCCCGGCAATAAACATAGATCACATGGCAGCTTCTTTGCCAGAGGGCACTGGCACTGGACTTCACTATGTGGAGAATCCCATGCTAAAAGAAATCAAAACAATGTGGGGCCCACCCCCATCCTTGCGGTACTGGCAGCAGGAAAACTTCTTTCTCTGTGCAGGGCAGCGTGTTTCACTATCTAACATTTTTCAGATGAAGATTTCTTGCATCTGTTATGGGAGGCACCAGGAGGTGCTAATGCTGCGGCAGACATGCCAAGGAGCATAAACAGGCATCCGGACTTTCATGAGATACCATATGCCCTCAAACATGCCAAATTTTTATGCCTGTGTGGAGGCACTTTATAGATTCAACACTTTTTCGCGCGTGAGGCTGCTTTCCATAGCCTGTTCTGGAAGGAACTTGTCCAGACAGAAGAACCGAGGAGCGCGGCATGAACGCAGAAAAATGTTGCGGTACCACTTAAAATGGCCAAAGGGGTACCGGAACGAGGTAGGGGTGAAGGGAAACATCGACCTGCCTTCCGGCACGCGAAGGGAGGTGAAAATGGACCTCGACCGTCACGACGAACACAAGCAGCACACCCATGAAACTTTGCCAAAGTGGTGCTGAAGGCCTACTAACGCCTACCGCGCAATCTGGGCGCCGGCAGGATCTTGAGATCCGTTCAGCCGTTGCCGGAGGAGGCGATAAGAACGCTTTGGAACCTGGGACGCAGACCGGGAGATCGGCGAGAGAGCTGAGCCTGTCCCGGAGGCAGCAGGCCTACGATCTGCTGAGAAAGCTGATGGGAGGCTGACGCGAATGAGTAAGCGCAGAAACGCGCGAAGCAGTCTGATCCCTTATCGGTGATCGCCGCCGCTGCTACATAGCGGTCCTGTCCATGCGCAGGCAGTGGGATGATGACGGAAACCTGCGCCTTGACGTAGATGAGGAGATCCGCCGCAGACTGGGAGACCAGGCTGATCATGGCCATTCTGGACTTTGGACCTGAACTAAAGCCCAGGCGGGGCGCCGTGCGTACCTTTTTCCGCACGACTGACCGCTTTGCTCCTTGACAAAGAAAGCCCGGCAAATCCCGGCGCAGCATAGAGCAGACGGATACATTCCCGTCTGTGCGGAGCCATACGGCCGGTGCGCCAGCGACCCTCCCTACGGAGTGAGCGATACCCACCGGTCCGCAAAGCGGGCAAGGCAGCCCGCGGGCCACGATGCACAGGCGGGGCGATACTCCCTTGCAGTCACAGTCCGGGCGTGCAGCCGTATTCAGGCGGTGAGGCGTCGCAGGCAATGAGCAGGGTCGCGCGAGAACCGCGCGGGGTGGGATTCCCGTGGAGCTGAAAAGCCATTCAGCCGTCCGTTTCCGCTTTTCTTTGTAAGCTATCAAAACATGATTTGTTTTCAGACGATCAGAAAGGGGCTAACTATGCAAACGACCGTTTCATCTGAAAAGAAATACGCCCCGCCGAAGCGGAGCGAAAAACAGATCGGCAACACAACCTTTATCGTCAATTCCTTCTTTTTCGGGAAAAGAGCGACGAGAGTATTGCCGTGAAGTTGGAACGTCTGATGAAAGCGGACGTTCAGAAAAAAGCGACAACTTAATTCTCCCAAATAGGCAGACAGAGACAAAAAGACGCGGTATAATGAAGGTGACTTCAAAAACCGTGTTTGACTGCCGGATGGGAGGTTACTATGTATCATCAGTCAAACACCGCTGCCGCGCTTCAATTCCCTTACAACGCTATGAGCGTCGAAGCTGTTACCGCTTTGTACTGCCGTTTGTCGCGTGACGATGGTGCAGGGCGACAGCAACAGTATCATCAACCAGAAAAAAGATCCTTCAACGCTACGCACTTGACCACGGCTACAAAAAACTATCGCTTTTATATTGATGACGGCATTTCGGGTACGACGTTCAACCGACCAGGTTTCAGCAAATGATTGCGGATATCGAAGCCGGCCTTGTCAAGCGGGTCATTATCAGGATATGTCACGCCTGGGCCGTGATTATCTGCAAGTGGGCATGTATACCGAGATCATGTTCCCCTGAGCATGACATTCACTTTATTGCTGTCAACGATGGTGTGGACAGCACCCAGGGTGATAATGAGTTCCCCCTTTTCGGAACATCATCAATGAGTGGTATGCGAAGGACACCAGCAAGAAGATCCGTGCCGTGATGAAGGTCAAGGGCAACGCTGGCGAGCATCTGACGACCCTGCCGCCCTATGGCTACATGAAGTCTCCTGACAACAAAAAGCTGTGGGTCAGGGACGAGGAAGCCGCAGCGGTGGTCTATGAGATCGGCCTATATGTGATGGACGGTTTCGGGACGTCCCAGATTGCAAGGAAGCTGACAGAGCGAAGGATCTTGACCCCGGCCGCCTATTATGCCAGCAAGGGCCGGAAAGCAAGCAATATCAAGCGGGGCTTGCCTTACGCATGGGATGCCTCCACCGTAGCGGATATCATGGACCGCTGGCGGGGAGTACCTGGGAGCACACGGTCAATTTCAAGACGAGGAAGAAGTCCTACAAGAGCAAAAAAGGTCATCCATAATCCGGAAAGTGAGTGGCTGATCTTTGAGAACACCCCATGACCCGATCTGGACGGAGGCAATCGCAGACCGCGAGAGCAGCAAGGCAGACGCGCGCCGTCGTCTACAAAAAAATGGGAGAAATGGGGATGTTCTCCGGCATGATGTTATGCGCGGACTGCGGATCTGTCATGTATCAATGCAGAGCCACCAACTTCCGGCGCGAGCAGGAATACTACCTGGCGCGCCGGCTACCGAAAGAGCCGTGACTTCTGCTCCAGCGTGAACTTCTTATTTCCTTCTGGCAGTTCATCATGCCGCCCTTGATGGAGTGCATCTCGCAGGGGCTGTAGCCGATGATCAGGGACGGGCCGTGATAGGCCTCGGCCTCGGTGATGGCCTTAATGGTCTGAGCGGGGTTGGCACCCATAGCGACCTGGGCTACATACACATAGCCGTATGCATGGCGATCTCCGGAGAGGCTCTTCGCCTTGACCTCCTTGCCGGCGGCCGCGAACTGGGCCACCTGGCCGATGTTGGAGGCCTTGGAGGCCTGTCCGCCGGTGTTGGAGTACACCTCGGTGTCGAATACGAAGATGTTGACATCCTGCTTGGAGGCGATGACGTGATCCAGACCGCCGTAGCCGATATCGTAGGCCCAACCGTCGCCGCCGAAGATCCACATGGACTTCTTGGCCAGGTACTCCTTCTTGCTGAGGATCAGCGGCCAGCGTGCAGGCGGCGCAGTCGCACACAGGGCGCCCTTTGCCTTCAGCTCGGCGGCGTGCGCGGCGAGCTGAGGCTTGGCGGCCAGCTCCTCCACGGTGCAGATGCTCTCCTCCAGGGCCTTGACGAAGGCCTTGGCGGGCTCAGCATTGGCGGTGCCATCATCCATGGTATCCAGCCATGCCTGAGCGGCAGCCTTCAGCTCGGGACGGGCCCATTCCACAGCGATCAGCGGCGGGTCTCCTCGGCCAGATCTCTCGCGGATCTTGTTCTGGCCGAGTGAACATACCCAGGCCGTGCTCGGCGTTATCCTCAAACAGGGAGTTGCACCAGCGGGGACCGTGGCCCGCCTTATTGGCGCAGTAGGGAGACGTAGCCGCAGGACCGCCCCAGATGGAGGAGCAGCCGGTGGCGTTGGAGATATACATATGGTCGCCGAAGATCTGGGTGACGAGACGGGCGTAGCTGGTCTCGGCGCAGCCGGCGCAGGAGCCGGAGAACTCCAGCATGGGCTGCTTGAACTGGCTGCCCTTGACGGTGTTGTCCTGCATATCCTTCTTCTCGGCCACCTCGCTGACGCAGTAGTTGAACACGTCCTGCTGCGGAAGTTCGCCCTCCTGAGGAACCATAGACAGGCGCGTTCACCGGGCAGGCGCCGATGCACACGCCGCAGCCCATGCAGTCCAGAGGACTGATGGCCATGGTGAACTGATAGGTACCCTTGCCCTTGCCGGCCTTCACATCCACGATCTTGGCGGCCTCGGGAGCGTTCTTGGCCTCCTCGGCGGTCAGAGCGAAGGGACGGATGGTGGCATGGGGGCAGACGTAGGCGCACTGGTTGCACTGGATGCACTTCTTGGTGTCCCAGGTGGGGACGGTCACGGCCACGCCGCGCTTTTCGTAAGCGGCGGCGCCCAGCTCAAACTGGCCGTCCACATGGCTCGGCAAAGGCGGACACGGGCAGGCTGTCGCCGTCCATCTTGCCCACGGGCTCCAGGATCTCCTTGACCTGCTCCACAAGCTCCGGCTTGGCCCTCCAGGAGCTCTTGGTCGGCGGCGTCCTCGGCGGTAGCCCAGTCGGCCGGCACCTCGAACTTACTTATAAGCGGTAGCGCCCAGATCGATGGCCTTGTAGTTCATGTCCACCATGTCCTGGCCCTTCTTCAGGTAGGAGGCCTTGGCCTTCTCCTTCATGAAGCGGATGGCCTCCTCCTCAGGCATGACCTTGGCCAGAGAGAAGAATGCGGACTGGAGAATGGTGTTGTTGCGCTTACCCATACCGATCTGATGGCCAGGTCAATGGCGTCGATGGTATACAGCTGGATGTTATTCTGGCGATGTAGCGCTTGGAGGTCAGCCTTCAGGTGGTGATTCAGCTCATCGAAGTCCCACTGGCAGTTGACCATGAAGACGCCGCCGGGCTTCACGTCCTGCACCATCTTAAAGCCCTTGGTCACGTAGTGGGGTTGTGGCAGGCCACAAAGTCAGCCTTGTTGATATAGTAGGGAGCGCGGATGGGGTGATCACCGAAGCGCAGATGGCTGATGGTCACGCCGCCGGTCTTCTTGGAGTCGTACTGGAAGTACGCCTGGACATACTTGTCGGTGTGGTCGCCGATGATCTTGATGGAGTTCTTGTTGGCGCCCACGGTACCGTCGCCGCCCAGACCCCAGAACTTGCACTCGATGGTGCCGGGAGCTGCGGTGTTGGGGCAATTCTCGTCCTCGGGCAGGGAGAGGTTCGTGACATCATCCACGATGCCGATGGTGAACTGGCGCTTCATCTCGTCCCGCTTGAGCTCGTCGTACACGGCGAAAACGGAGGCAGGAGGCGTATCCTTGCTGCCCAGACCGTAACGGCCGCCGATGACCTGCACGTCGCTGCGGCCAGCGTTGGCAAGGGCCGTAACCACATCCTGATACAGGGGCTCGCCCTGAGAGCCGGGCTCCTTGGTGCGGTCCAGAACGGCGATCTTCCGCGGTGGCGGGCAGCGCCTCGATGAGCTTCTCGGCGGCGAAGGGGCGGAACAGACGAACCTTCACCAGGCCCACCTTCTCGCCGTGGGCGTTCAGGTAGTCGATGACTTCCTCAGCCACGTCGCAGATGGAGCCCATGGCCACGATGACGCGGTCAGCATCGGCAGCGCCGTAGTAGTTGAACAGCTTGTAGTCGGTGCCCAGCTTGGCGTTGACCTTGTCCATGTACTTCTCGACCACGGCGGGCAGCTCTGTGTAGTAGCTGTTGCAGGCCTCGCGGTGCTGGAAGAAGATGTCGCCGTTTTCGTGGCTGCCGCGCATATGGGGATGCTCGGGGTTCAGGGCGTGACTGGCGGAACTCTTCACAGCGTCCATATCGCACATGTCCTTCAGGTCCTCGTAATCCCACACGGCGATCTTCTGGATCTCGTGGCTGGTACGGAAGCCGTCAAAGAAGTTGATGAACGGCACCTTGCCGCGAAAGCGGCCAGATGGGCCACAGGAGACAGGTCCATGACCTCCTGGACATTGCCCTCGCACAGCATGGCGAAGCCGGTCTGGCGGCAGGCCATGACGTCGGTGTGGTCACCGAAGATGTTCAGCGCCTGAGTGGACACGGTACGGGCGGACACGTGGAACACGGCGGGCAGCTGCTCGGCCGCGATCTTGTACATATTGGGGATCATCAGCAGCAGGCCCTGGGAAGCGGTATACGTGGTGGTCAGGGCGCCGGCGCCCAGAGAACCGTGGACAGCGCCGGCGGCGCCGGCCTCGGACTGCATTTCCACCACCTTGACCTGGGTGCCGAAGATGTTATAGTAGCACAAATTTTTGGATGTAAATAATTTTGTTTCAGCCGTGATTTTTCACGATAAAACTTTTTTCTGACGTGCAAAAAAATTCTCATATCACCGGGAAGTTTTTTGGCAATGTATTTCAAAACGGCGGGGGGGTAAAATTTTGGAAAAAAAATTCTGTTGTCAGAAAGCGCAGAAAAGCTTTTGTACATTTTTATAAAAAAGATGTGAAGGGGGGCTATCCATGATGGTAACGGTACGGTCCCTGGGCTTCAGTGGCATCAGCGGATACGAGGTCAGTGTGGAGTGCTTCCTGTCCGGGGGACTGCCCGGGTTCGACATCGTGGGCCTGCCGGACGCGGCGGTGCGGGAGGCGCGGGAGCGCGTTCGGGCCGCGGTGATGAAGGCCTGCGGGGCCAGATTCCCCGTCAGCCGCATCACGGTAAACCTGGCTCCGGCGCGCCGGCGCAAGGAGGGCACCGTATATGACCTGCCTATTCTGCTGGGCATTCTGGCCGCGTCAGAGGAGATCCCGCCTGCTGCCGGCGGACGCAGCCTTTGTGGGAGAGCTGAGCCTTACCGGCGCCCTGCGCTCCGGTGGCGGGGGTCCTGCCCATGGCCCTGGCGCCGCCCGGATGGGCATCCGCCAGCTGTTCGTCCGGCCCAGAACGCCCCGGAGGCCACCCTGGCCCGAGGGCATCACGGTCTACCGCGTGGAAAATATCGAGCAGCTGGTGGCCCACCTACCGGCGACGCCCACCATCGCCCCCGGCCCCCTGGACCCCCTCGCCGGTGTCCCGGCCCCTGCCGGACTTCGCCGACGTGATGGGACAGGAGAATGTGAAGCGGGCGCTGGAGGTAGCCGCCGCCGGCGGCCACAATGTGCTGCTGGTGGGCTCGCCCGGCGCGGGCAAGTCCATGCTGGCCCGGCGGCTGCCGTCCATTCTGCCGGACATGACCCGGGTGGAGGCCCTGCAGACCACGGAGGTGTATTCCGTGGCGGGGATGACCGACCCGTCCCACCCCCTGGTGACCCGGCGGCCCTTCCGCAGCCCCCACCACACGGCGTCCACCGTGTCGCTCTCCGGCGGCGGCACGGTACCCCGGCCGGCGGGGAGATTTCCCTGGCCCACAACGGCGTACTGTTTTTGGATGAGCTGCCGGAGTTTGACAAAACCGCCATGGAGACCCTTCGCCAGCCTTTGGAGGATGGTGTGGTCACCATCACCCGGGCCTCAGGCTCCCTGACGCTACCCAGCCGCTTTATGCTGGTGTGCGCCATGAATCCCTGCCGGTGCGGCTGGTACGGCCACCCCTCCGGACGCTGTACCTGCACCCGGGACAGTCAGGTGCAAAGCTATCTGCGCCGCATCTCCGGCCCGCTGCTGGACCGCATCGACCTGCACATCGAGGTGCCGTCGGTGGACTATGAGGCCATGCGCCGCGGGAGAAGCCCGAGACGTCGGCCCAGGTCCCGCCCGGGTCAACGCCGCCCGGGATATCCAGAAGCGCCGCTTTGCCGGCACCGGCGTCACCTGCAACGCCTATATGACCCCCCGCCATGATCGGGCAAGTACTGCCGGCTGGACGCCGCCGGGGAGAAGCTGATGCAGGGGGCCTTCGACCGTCTGGGTCTCACCGGACGCAGCCACGACCGCATATTGCGGGTGGCGCGCACCATCGCTGACCTCGACGCGAGCGAGCAGATCCGGCCCGCACACCTGGCTGAGGCGATTCAGTACCGCAGCAACAGTCTGTTGAAATAACCGGCCCCGATCCCGCTATAATAAAAAATGTCCTGGGACGGACCACCCTGTCCGCCGGACTGCCCCGCCCCAACCTCATGAATTAATATAAGGAGAAACCCCCATGCACGAGATCATCCTCTGCAAGCTGGGCGAGGTAGTCCTCAAGGGCCTCAACCGCCACAGCTTTGAAATCAAGCTCATGAGCAACATCCGCCGCCGGACACACAAATTCGGCAAGTTCCGCATCTACTCCAAGCAGAGTACCATCTATGTGGAGCCCCGGATAGGTCCTGTGACCTGCACCGGGGCGTACGACGCCTGCAAGCGGGTGTTTGGCCTCATCGCCATTGCCCGGGCCCTGCCCTGCGCCAAGAGTAAGGAGGCCATTTTGGCGACCGCCAAGACGTATCTGGGTGATAGCCTCCGCGGCTCCGCAGCTTCAAGGTGGAGAGCAAGCGTGCCGACAAGTCCTTCCCCATGGGCTCCATTCAGCTGAGCCAGTGGGTGGGCGGCGCGCTCCACGAGGCCTTCCCCCACCTGACGGTGGACGTACACACCCCGGAGCTGACGGTGTACATCGAAATTACGCGAGGACGCGGCCTATGTCCACGCCCCGGCCGAGCCCGCCGCCGCGGGCGGACTGCCCATCGGCATGGGCGGCCGCGCAGTGAGCCTGCTGTCCGGCGGCATCGACACCCCGGTGGCCAGCTGTATGATCGCCCGCGGGGCGTACAGCTGGAGATGGTCCACTTCGCTGCGCCTCCCTACACCTCTGACCTGGCCAAGGCAGAAGGTCCTGCAGCTGGCCCGGGAGCTCACGCCCTGGTGCGGCCGCATGAGCGTGCACATCGTGCCCCTGACGGAGATTCAGGAGCAGATACGCCGCAAGTGCCCGGAGGAGCACTTCACCCTTATCACCCGGCGGTTTATGATGCGCATTGCGGATAGGCTGGCCAAGGAATTTGATTGCCGCGCCCTCGTCACCGGAGAAAATCTGGGTCAGGTAGCCAGCCAGACTATGGAGGCCCTGCGGGTCAGCGAGGACGTGACGAACATGCCTGTGCTGCGGCCGCTGATCGGCATGGACAAGGAGGAGATCGTGCGCATCGCCCGCCATATCGGCACCTTCGATACGTCTATCCTGCCCTATGAGGACTGCTGCACGGTCTTTACCCCCGGCACCCCAAAAGCCGAGATCATTGCCACCAAAACCGGAGCTGCTGCTGGGCAATGTCGCCAACACCGATGCCCGATACGTCTCAGGAAAAGATCGCATCTGCCGGGGTGGATGTGCTTTACCATACAGCAGTGGGCGACAATCCCCGGCGCCTGCGACAGGTGACGGATATTGCGCGGAGCCGCTGCGTGATCTGCTGATCTTCATCGGCGGCCTGGGCCCCACCTATGACGACCTGACCAAGGAGACCGTCTGCGCCGCCTTTGGCCTGGAGCTGGAGTTTCACCAGGACGTCATGGAAGAAATCAAAGCCTATTTCAAAAACGTTTTCCGCCGGGAGATGCCGGATTGCAACCGCCGACAGGCATTCCTGCCCAAGGACTGCACGGTATTTCATAACCCCGTGGGTACCGCCCCGGGCTGCCTGTTTACAGTGGAGGGCGTGACGGTGGCTATGCTCCCGGGCGTTCCTCACGAGTGTCGCTATCTCACGGACCACGCCCTGCTTCCCTATCTGCTGGCCCGGCAGGAGGGCGTGATTTTATCTCACACCCTGCACGTTTTCGGCCTTACGGAGCCCAAGGTACAGGAGCTGCTGGACGACCTCATGGACTCTGCCCAAAACCCCAGCCTGGCTCCCTATGCTAAGGCTGCGGAGGTTCAACTGCGCATCACTGCTAAGGCGGAGACAGCGGAAATGTGTGAGACCCTTATGGCCCCGCTGTTGGCCGAGGTGCGGCGGCGGCTGGGCGAGCACATCTGTGGCGGCGTGGATATGGGAGATCCGGAGGTCTGCGCTGTGAAGACGCTGAAAGCCCGGTCTCTCACCGTTTCTGCTGCCGAGAGCTGTACCGGAGGGCTAATCGCCAAACGCATCACGGACGTGGCAGGGGGCGTCGGCGGTTTTCCCGGGGGCGTGGTGTCCTATACCAACGGGGTCAAGGAAAGTATACTGGGGGTGCCCGGTGATATTTTGGCGCAGTTTGGTGCTGTGTCGGAGCCGGTGGCCCGGGCCATGGCAGAGGGCATCCGCCGCATGATGAAAAGTGACCTGGCCTTGTCGGTGACGGGGCTGGCAGGCCCTGACGGAGATGACCGGGAGGGCAACCCCGTGGGTACGGTTTACATCGGTCTGGCCGCCCCGGACGGCACGGAGGTGACGCATCTTGTGCTCAAGGGCGGACGAGAGAGCATCCGGCAGCAGGCGGCGGACTATGCACTGGTCCTGCTAAACCGGCACCTATATAATTCAGTTCAGAAAGCCAAAGGAGAGAATGAACATGGCAAAGAATAATGCACCCAAGGACGCCTACACCCGACAGCAGGAGGCCATCCGCAAGGCCAAGGGAAACCCCAATAAGAACATACACCACAAGAAAAATAACTCCAACTACGGCGGCGGCGACTATCAGAAGCGCAAAAAGCCGCTCAGGCGGCAAAAAGCCCGAAAGAGTCAAGCTGCCCCTGTGGCTGAAGATCACACTGGGTGTGATGTTCGGCGTACTGGCGGCGCTGATCCTGCGCATGACGGTGTACAAGGATAGCTTGTTTATGAACTATCTGACCTCGCTCCTGCTGGGCCTGGCCTGCGCGGTGCTGTTTTTACACCCGGCGGTTCCGCAACACCCGGAAGGACGGGAAGCTGTATAATGTCGTGTCCGTAGTTCTGGCCATCATGGCGCTCATCTACGGCATAATGGGTCTGGCGGGACTTTTGAGCTATTTCGGAATTTTGTAATTTCCTGTTGACAAACACGCCTTTTGTGGTAAAATGACAAGCAATACAGCATAAATGCATGGATGGGGAGCAGTACCCCAGGACTTTCGGTGCCAAGAGATCCGCCGGTTTGGTGCGAGGCGGAGACCGGGTTCGCGGCGAATATCACCCCGGAGCTTCCGGCTGAACGGAGGTCACTTCAGTAAGCACGGACGGCGGAGGGCCGTTATCAACCCTCACCCACGGATGGTGGGACGGAGTGGCCGCTTGGGGGCGGCAACAAGAGTGGTACCGCAGAGGTTTGTTTTTCGCCTTTGTCTCTTAGTGAGGCAAAGGCGTTTTACTGGCGAAAAATCTTTGATTTTTCTGCCAAAAGGCTTGCAGTCTGCTGCGCGCATAATTTTGCCGCAGGCGGCAAAATTCCACACTGGCAGCCTGAGAGGTATTTTCTCTCACGCACATGTCGCGAGAGAAAATGATTTGATTTTTTCGCGTCTGCGGACGCGAACTCTGCGAGGCATTGATTTCGTTTTCAATTTCGTTTTCAAAATACGCATAATATATGGAGGTACATCATGGAGTACAAAAGCACACTGAACATGACCAAAAGCGGCTTCCCCATGCGGGCGGGCCTGCCCAAGCGGGAGCCGGAGATGCTGCGCTACTGGGAACAGCTGGACCTTTACAACGAGCTGCTGAAGAAGAACGAGGGCAAGCCCCTGTTCTCCCTCCACGACGGCCCTCCCTTCTCCAACGGCGCCCTGCACATGGGCCACGCCCTGAACAAGGCCCTGAAGGACTTTATTACCCGCATGTACGCCATGCGCGGCTACTACACCCCCTACATCCCCGGCTGGGACAACCACGGCATGCCCATTGAGACCGCCATCATCAAGCAGAACAAGCTCAACCACAAGGCCATGAGCGTGGCGGAGTTCCGCACCGCCTGCCATCAGTTCGCCGACCACTATATCGACGTCCAGCGCGACGGCTTCAAGCGCATGGGCGTGGTGGCCGACTGGGAGCACCCCTACAAGACCATGGATCCCGGCTTCGAGGCCCAGGAGGTCCGTGTGTTCGGCAGAATGTACCAGAACGGTCACATCTACAAGGGCCTCAAGCCCGTGTATTGGTGCCCCCACGACGAGACCGCCCTGGCCGAGGCGGAGATCGAGTACAAGGACGACCCCTGCACCACAGTATATGTGAAGTTCCCCATGAACGACGACCTGGGTAAGCTGAGCCATCTGGACAAGAGCAAGCTGTTCTTCGTCATCTGGACCACCACCATCTGGACCCTGCCCGGCAACCTGGCCATCGCCCTGCACCCCGACGAGAGCTACGCCGTGGTCAAGGCGCCCAATGGCGAGATGTACATCATGGCCGAGGCCCTGACCGAAAAGGTCATGAAGATCGGTGGCTTTGACAGCTATGAGATCGTGGAGACCCATCCCGACTCCTTCTATGAAAATATGCTGGCCAGCCATCCCTTCCTGCCCAAGACCAGCCGGCTGGTTTTGGCGGACTACGTCACCATGGACTCCGGTACCGGCTGCGTCCATACCGCCCCGGGCTTCGGCGCCGATGACTACGAGACCTGCAAGCGCTACGGCATGGAGATGGTGGTGCCCGTGGACGACCAGGGCCGCCACACCGACTACGCCGGCAAGTACGCCGGAATGGGGACCGACGAGTCGAATCCCGTCATCCTGGAGGACATGAAGAAGGCGGCTCCCTCTTTGCCAGCGAGGAGATCGTACACAGCTATCCCCACTGCTGGCGCTGCAAGAAGCCCATTATCTTCCGGGCCACTCCTCAGTGGTTCTGCTCGGTGGATTCCTTCAAAGACGAGGCCATCGCTGCCTGCGAGGACGTGCGCTGGGTGCCCAGCTGGGGCAAGGACCGGATGCGCTCCATGATCCTGGAGCGAACCGACTGGTGCATCAGCCGCCAGCGCCGCTGGGGTCTGCCCATTCCCGTGTTCTACTGCAAGGACTGCGGCAAGCCCGTCTGCACCGAGGAGAGCATTGAGGCGGTGGCGTCCTGTTTGAAAAGAAAGGCTCCAATGCCTGGTTTGACATGGAGGCAGAGGATATTTTGCCCCAGGGCTTCACCTGCCCCCACTGCGGTAAGCAGGCCGGCTTTGAAAGGAGCCGGACACGCTGGACGGCTGGTTCGACTCCGGCTCCACCCACTTTGCCGCTATGGAGCGCGATCAGGGCTTCTGGCCTGCCACCATGTACATCGAGGGCCTGGATCAGTATCGCGGCTGGTTCCAGTCCTCCCTGCTGGTGGCCGTGGGCGCTCTGGGCCGCGGCGCACCGTTCAAGGAGTGCGTGACCCACGGCTGGACCGTGGACGGCGAGGGCAAGGCCATGCACAAGTCTCTGGGCAACGGCATGGATCCCGCAGAGATCTTCAACAAGTACGGCGCCGATCTGCTGCGTCTGTGGGCCGGCTCCAGTGACTACCATGTGGATGTGCGCTGCTCGGACGAGATTTTCAAGCAGCTCTCCCAGAACTACCTGAAGTTCCGCAACACCTGCAAGTTCTGTCTGGATAACCTGGTGAATTTCGATCCCAACGACCTGGTAAAGCCCCGGGGATATGCTGCCCCTGGACAAGTGGGCCGTGACCCGGCTCAACGACCTTATCGGCAAGGTCTTTGGCTGGTACGACAATTACGAGTTCCACTCCGTGTCCCACGCCATCAACGACTTCTGCGTGGTGGATCTGAGCAGCTTCTACTTTGATATTATCAAGGACCGGCCGATTTCCCCTCAGACTCCCTTGAACCGACCAAGAAAAACCGCTTCGGTTTTCTTGGATCTTTTCCCGCGACAGCTGATAACGCTCAAAAATCAGAAAGCGTTTCGGGCGGAGCAGAGCCCCCCCAAGATCCCCCGCGAAGGTAACATCCATCTGGATTTCCAACGTACCTTCTATTGATGGCAGATATTCTACGGCAACTGGCTGCAAATTTGGAACCCCAGAACGACCGACCACGGCGGAACGAGCCGCAAAGGACGTCTCTTATCCTCTGTGCCTCGTTTCTTCCTTTCCAAACCGCAAACTAAATTTGCGGTTTGGAGTTTCCTATGCCAAATCTGATACAACCTCTCAGTCTCGGCTGTGCCGAGCCAGCATCCTACCCCTTTTTGTCGCTTCGGGACATTTTCCCCTGATAGGGGAATCGGCCTCTGGAAGGGGGACGCTTTTTCTTTCCGCTGCGGCGGGGTTGCCTCCCAGCAGGGGGCAACGCAGAAGGTCGTGGGTCTCGATGGAGTAGAACAGGCCCACGGATGTGTCCCTCTCTGCCCATGTCGTCCGCATGACCGTCCCGTCTGCCGCGAGATCGAGGCTCCAGACCGCGTCCGGCTCGAGCACGTCGGTATTGGGAAAAGTCCACGAAGAAATCGGCAAAGTCTTATAATTGCGGGTACCCCACGCCCAGCGCGTCGCGGTAATCTGCGCCCTCAAAGCTGCGGATCTGGTCTTCATAATCCGCAAATACGTGGCTTGCGCGTGCGTGAGCCAGCTTCTGCTGCACCTGATGGCCGATCGTCTCCGGGTCGTCCGCGGGCGGGGGTGGGAACTCGATCATGTCAAAGCCGCCGATCCTCGATCTTTAGAAACCGCCCGCGCCGCTGAGATGGTAACGGTAGTTCGCCTCATCATAGCTCGTGATGCGGTTTGGCCCGCGCGGGTCGGCGTCGGAAAGCGTGTGTGCGCGCCCGTTTCATCATAATACCGCGCGCCGTCGACCAGATGCAGGGGCGCGGTGCGGCTCCACATGTTCCGCACTGTGTACGGCTCAGTCATCCGCCCGGACCCAGCCCGCGCGTGTCCGCCGGGGCGTCAAACGGCGTGCATTCGACCAGATACCAGAGCTGCCCGTCCACCGTCCGCTCGATCAGCGCCTGGACGGCAAAATTAACCCTCCTGCAGAGGCCAGGAGAAGAAGGCCTGAGCGCGGATAGCCTGGCTCCATCGTTGGAACAGGGCTTCCGAATTTCGAGCGTGAAGGGATTTGATGTACCAGTTTTCTCCGTCCTTTCCAGCCGCAAATGGACTCACCGGGAAAGCGGCTCGCCCAGCCGAACAACTGCACGTGCCTCCGGAATGCATCGATCGAGCCGCTGGTACAGGTGAAGTAACCGGGGCCGTAGTCGCTGGTGGTTATATAGAACGCGCCGAAAGTTTGTGATACGTATAGCCGGAGAACGGCTCCTGAATATCTTCCTTTGAGGTCAGTTGTGACCGATGCCTCGCGAAGCGCTGCAGGACGGCCTCGACCGCCGACGCCGGATACCGTGGATGGGCAGCGGAAATCCTCTGCGATGCTCCCGCGCCTTGAAGTCGGCCCATTTGTCCTTCAGCTGGGCGAACTCTCTTCGAAATATCCTCGCCTTGCGGTATTGCGCCGAAGTAGGCAAGGAACTCCTTGAGGGTTCAGCTCGCGC